>Ga0099824_1000385_pt1 | contig 49973 bp, 39 predicted proteins | sample SiratrowhiteBW_FD_76837 | JGI IMG/M metagenome (GOLD analysis project Ga0099824, IMG submission 76837) | Root nodule microbial communities of legume samples collected from California, USA - Siratro white BW | ecosystem: Host-associated > Plants > Roots > Nodule | place: USA: California... | reverse complement strand
AGCTCTTACGAATGTTAAAATAACTACGGTTTGTGTAATCCGTAAGAGGCATAAATATTGATTTTAAACTTACGGCTTACAGAATTCGTAAATACTAAATTTCTACGGTTTCTACAATCCGTGGAAATCAGAAAAAATGAATAACAGATACCTCGACGAAGACGACGGTGGTTGTTTTTCAGCCACCCACAATCACCGACGGCCACCCAAAGTGCCTTCAACCCCCCACTCCAACACTGTAGGAACCTCCCACCACCACTGCAATACCTTCCACCAATGTTCAGAAATGCACCACACCCCTTTCATGGAAAACCTTCTTTTATAGCAGCAGGGTTAAATTTGTAATTTCCTCATGTCTATTATTGGAATTTTGAAAATTATAGAGATACAGGAAGATGATATGGACGTGCAGGAAGAAGCAGTACATGCTCAAATCAAACCGCTCCCTCCAATCACTAATCAAATTGTGATAAAAACATCTAAAATTTTGGTCTTTCATGAAATTAAAACCATTTCCCTAAGTTTCAAGGGAGTACAACCAAAAACAAATGTCTACGTATGTATGTAAAAAAATTAACTTAAATATATTATCTTGGATACATAATTTAAGATTTACTACGCACCTGTTCATGCAATTCAATAAGTGATTCACTAGTTAAATTGGTAACTTGTTAATTTAATGCTTCAACCAAGTTAACGATCAATCTGGTTATAATAACACTGGTGTGACCTAGACTAACTTTAACAACTCTATCCAAGACAAGAACTAGTTGCCTTTCAAAATAAATAAGGTAGCTCTGGCACCTTTGCACTTTTTACAAGTGATCTATTATTTGTTTGTCTCCACAACGGAGGTTATTTTGAGGTTAAGCAATGGGAAATATGGTTGCTAAATGTGCCCCAAGAATTTGGGTTAAACATTCAGTTGTTGTTCAACAAAGATCACGCATCACGCAATTTTTACATGACGTTATTGGTGTAAGTATCATAGACTAAGTTAGAGGTCAAAAGAAAGAAGATTAATATTTTAATATTACTGAAATTTATTTTAATTTCCTAAAAATCTGGAATTGTAATTCATTAGATACTACTTAATGTGGGATTCAACTGTATTGAAGTATGAATTGAAAAATGTTTATTTTATTCTCTTGATAGACTTTAACTCTTAACAAATGGTACTTTCATCAACTTACTCCCCTCTAACTCACCACGACCATGAAAAGGTTTATTTTTATCACCAACAAAAGCTAAGCAATATACACATGGAAAAAGAACAAAATGAAACCAGAGCACAGCGAAAACTGAAGTGTAAAATCTATAAAATCCTTGGGGTTGAGGTTAATGCAGGTCAAACTCTCAATCAATTCACTTACTGAAAAACATTGCTGAAAAGCATCAAACATGCACCTCCGCATTCAACTGTCTAACGAGCAATCCATCTAACTTAAAAAACGAAACCACTGTCAACTGAGCTTCTTTTCTATTTCTTCTAATTTGGCAGGTTTATTTAACAGCCACTGCTTTACATTGCAGGCAAGAGTTACAAGAACAAACTGAGAGAAGCACAGATTCATAATAATTGCTTCAAAAAGGAAAGGATACTTCTCAGGAGGATGCATGGTCAAGTAAACTATGTGAAGAACAAAATAGCAACATAAAATAAGGAACATGGTGGCTGAGCCCATATAATTTTTCAGGTGATTACTCTCTCTCACTCTGTGTTGAACAGGCGCATTGACTATCAGGAAAAAGAGGGCAAGCAAAGCCAAATATGCAACAACCAAGTTATCCCGACATATCAGAGGAAACATGGAGAGCATGGCGAATTGTGTGAACCACTTGAAAATAAAAGGCTCTTCAACAGCCAGAAGGGTTGCGGGAAGAAGTGGCAGCAAAATAGACTTCTCATGCACTGTAAGGGAAAAAAGGGGAACAAACAATTTCTCATAAGGTTTTTCTTAACAATCTTTTTTAATAACTCTGGAATATGAAAGAAAAGAAATACTACCGACCTTGAAAAGAAAACAAGTAAAACGAGAACGAACTATTAAGCAGCGCATAAAGGAAACCTCGATAGCTGGGAGACCTTATTTGTTGAATCATCGAAGGAAGACATGTTATAACTGTTGCAGTGAAGCTGATAAGCTTCAGAGACTCGGTTGTGAACAATCTTTTCCACTTGAAGACAACTGAAGAGGCACACCAAAAGTTGGCCACGTAATCCTCAAATAATCCCCTTTCAAATGGAGCAAGACGCGAGAGGACCTGCGTTACAAGTGCCACATGCAAATAACAAGGGTCCTTTATAAAGATCAAAAAATAGTTGAGAAGGCATCTCTGCTGTTTAATTTAATGGATCAATCAACACCCCCGGAAGTTTAACTTATAGTACGACCATATCTACATTGAATTTCCACAGACTTTAGACCTATTGCTCTTCTCAAACAATCAATTTCTAATATCTCATTTAAGGCTTCACATTCACAGCTTTAGTTGCAAACTTTCACTCTGCCAAATTCATCTATGAATATCATACTTGGCTAAAGATTAATTTTTCATCTTCATAGTCCCTAAACTGTAGCCTGTATTAGTGGAACTTTTACAAAATATTGAAGCAACACAAGTTTTACCTTTGGAAGAAAGTAACACAATGCCAAACAATAAGCATGCCTAGCATTCAAGAATGATAGAGAGAGTCTTTCACGGAGGTGAATAACTTATTGAAATGAAATTATGGCTTTTAAACATGCAGTAAGTGGTTGCATGTTTCCAAATATCAAATAAAGAGTAAATGAGTGAAACAGACAACATCGTTTAATTTGCAAGCATGATGTGTAATGATGTTTAAACTACGCTGCATAATGATTTTTAAATTTTCAGTATATTCACATACATTGATTATAAAATTATAAGAGAAATACAAAGAAGGAAGATCAGGAATCCTCCCCAGAGCACTGAAAGAAATACTAAAAAAACTCAAAGGAGAGATTAAACAATCAAGTGTAATGAAGACACCACTTAAAAAGGTAGGGGCATAAACCACAAGGAAGATAGATAAATTATCAAGTGATTCCTATTCTGAAACAATTTCACATGCAGACTAGCAGCTGAAAATTCTAGCATTTTTTTCCAACCAAATAAAACTCAAACTACATTCAACTCGTTCTCCAGAACCACAAGAATCAAAAGAAGAAAATATCAAGGAGAACAAACAATGGTATCAACTTTCTAACAGACTCAACACAAAGGATGATAAGTAGCTTCCAAACTCCTATAAGGCTATAATTATTACCTTACACAACATTGAACACATAGTTGGATATGAGCTATGTATTTGAGGATTAAATGTTGAGTGTTGAGACTACAGTCTAGAAATTTCATAGATCTGCTCCTTTATTTGAAAGATTCACCAAATTACATCGATACTTCATCCGTGCACCAGAATGCATGAAAACATCCCTTCTAATAGACGTATTCAAGGCTCGTGTTACTTGTTCAGTACTGATGTCCAACTTTTTTATTACTTTTGTTCACAAGTAACTTGGACAGCATTATTAAAACTAAGACAATTCTTAATTAGTATGCTGATTACTGACTACTCATCAGACAGCACAGAGGACAGATACTATTACCAAATTACTAAATAATAAACATCTAAAGAATTTTGAAAGAAAATCAGGAAGCAAAATAATTTTTAGGATAATTAGTTGATTCCACAAGTCGCACACATGCCACAAGGATGTAGCAGAATCAGGAATATGCACACTTAAAGTCAAGATCATATGGTCCAACAAGATAGATAGGAGAGCATGACCACAAAGTCAAGATTTTGTCATACAAATAAATTATCCAATTATATATCATCATTGAAAAGCAGTACAGATACTAAATCAATTTATAGTAGCCTTCAAGATGAAATCCATTCATGAGACATTTAGTCTAGTCCAGGCCAAATTTCACCCAGGTCAGATGAATAACATAAGCAAAAGGCAGGGGCGACATAAATACTTTGACAACAAAATGCCCTACCAATTTCAGAACGATCAAATGAAACTAAAATGAAGGTAAAAATTCTAAAACCTCTGTTCAAGGGAAAGAAAGACAGTAAAAGTAAGAATATGAAACAAAATTACAAGTTAAGAATACAGATGCACTTTGTACCAAGCAATGACAACATTGTTACCTCTAAAATGGATTCTGTTGAATATAGATAAGGCCACCACACAGCTGCAAACGTTCCTAAAACAAACAACCCAAGTTTCAACACCTCAAGGATTGGATGTTTCCGTCGCAGGCATTTGCCTAGTAGATGGCTGAAAAATGCAGGTGCAAAATATGCACTCATCTGAAAAAAATGATATGCATAAGATAATTACCAATCGCTGAAGAAGAGTAAACCACAAAAAATGAGACCAGATGCAATCATCACTACTTTAGATACAGTACATTCCGTTCTTAGCTTATTAACGGACACAGCAACCTACTCCATTACTTCCATTTGCATTTCCTGACAACTATATGGTTTTGTCAACTAAGGGTCATATTCAACTACACAACCAAAAGCTTTCTGTCACTTATGACCTACCACTCCTATCCACGCAGACAATAGCAAAATCACAAAGTCATTAAATTCACAGTGTAAACTATTTAGAAATTTCATTTCAGCTTGAAGAAGTGTATAGTCTGATAAGTATACCAGCAATTCAAGTTAGGATTTAGGACATGCAAATTAATTAATAAATTGTTATAATTATCGAAATAAGTAGCAGATCCTATATAATTCAGAATATCTTAAATTATATATATATATATATATATCTGTGTGTGTGTGTGTGTGTGTGTGTGTGTGTGTGTGTGTGTGTGTGTGTGTGTGTGTGTGTTGTGTGTTGTGTTAGGAACATTATTATTTATTCTAATATCATGTTTATTATTAAAGAATATCAAATTTGTTGAATTAGATTCCAAACCTGAATTTCATGAAAAGACCAAACATATAGAGATTAATTGTTCTTTTAGCAAGAGGAAGTTATTGTTGGAAGAACTTTGTACTGGATTTATCAGCTCAAATAACTAGTTTGCGGACATTCTCACTAAGTTCTTGAGAGAGCCTAGAATAAGTTTATACGTTTCAAGCTTGATGCATACAACTTATATGCTCTAGCTTGAGGAAGAGTGTTAAAATTATGATTGTTGTTGTACTGTACAGCTCTTATAAAGCTGTTTTCTGTGTGTATGTACCTAGACTATGGGTTGTGTGTTATAGGATATGTTTTTTCCTTGTAATGTACTCTTCCTTCTTTTCATATATATAAAATAAACATCAGCTGAGCTAGGAACCCACCGGTTTTTCATCACATCCAAATTCAAGTGAATCAACCAAACAAACATAATGTACAGAATCCAGCAAATTGGCATCCCAATTTAACACCAACTCCAAAAGTAATACAAGTAAACAGGAAAGGCCACACTATCGCATTGAATAATATCTCCTCTTGGGCAAGGTTGAGTAACCATATATGATGACATAGATCATGTAAAAATAGCTCTAAGTAAAAATACAAATGAAAATAGATCAATCCAACGATGAAGGAGACTAACCTGTTTATGATTTAGAGCTAGACAATAAAGAACAGAACCCACCAAATCTTTTCCAGAGAGGATAGCAGCAACAGCTCCAACAGTAAAACCCAAGCTGATGCAGTTGAACTGTACTACAACAAAATACAATATTCAAAACTACGGCACTACTAAACCAGTGACTGGAAAATATGTAAAGAACCAAAGGCATTGAACGAGAAAGACAGAAGAAATTTCTTTCGAAACCTGAAAATGGCCATGATCAATTAAGATCAAACAAGGGCTTAGCAATAGCACAGCAGTGTGCCATGCTAATTCACTTTTATGTCTCCTTGAAGGTTGGTTGTAATGAACAACAATAAAATATAGGACAGCCAGAAAGAAAATCAGGGCATCAGATGATAACACTGTCCACCTCATGAGTAGTTTTCTGCAGAAGTAAGCAAGGGCTTAAAATACTAATAATGATAATATCGAAGTTAAAATACCCACTACTCAAAAACTAAATTGAAAGTAAGAAAATTGAAGTTATGAATAGAAATCTAGATATTAAAAAGTGAATTTAAACTTAATTTAATCCTACAAAAATGATCTTGTAAGATGAAGTTTGCATTTATTTATGTACTATAATCTGATGATATTTGTAGTTCTCATGGGAACTCCAACAAATGAACTCACTCTCATTTTGATCCCCGAAAATTTTGTCCCGGTTTGAAACAGTTGTTCATTTACATTACAGAATGAGAAAACCGTAAATTGTTCGACTCTTTTCGCATTCTGCTACCTTTACTAGGGACTAACAAACGAGTATGAACAAATACAAAATTTAGATGATCTACTTAAATACTTTAGTGTTATTCTCCCGATAGTATTTCTGTTCCACCTCAATAAACTATGTTGATCTTTGACGCAAACCCTAATTATGTAGAACACCGAAGTGACCCGCCAATTCAGATTGGACATAGGACCAAAAGCACCTAATGAATTAGATCTAAAATTTTCTCAGTACCCAATTAAAACCCTAAATTGTAGACATGATTTGAATTGAGACCATTGCAAGCGAGGTACATGTAAAACTCGAAGGACCTAAATAGCATTTCACATTGAATTGGGAATGAAAAGCGGGTAAAATGCGCACCCAAGATAGGACTCGTGACCTCTGGAAGTGAGAAGAGCAACGGACTGAGGATGGAAGAATCTAAGAAAAAGGCCATGAACGAAACTCTGGTAGGCAGTCAAAGGTGGGTAGTCGAGTCCCCAATAGCTGAGATCATTGCTGGAGCTGTTTCGATACCATTCCTTGACCGGAAGGTTAGTGGTAATCTCCATCCAATGTCTCTGAGCCTCAAAGTCCCCAAACTTTGGAGGGTTGCCGGCGCCGGAGTAAGGGTGCAGTGACACGGCCACACGGACCAACAATGCAAACAACCCAACAGCGATGAATACAGCTGCTGTTCCATTCGGAACCAACCACCACCAACAATCAGAACCATCACTTGCAGTGTCTCGAACCTTCTTTCCCTTCCCCATTTCAGAAAATCAGCTCAGATCCATTCACAATGTCAATTCCCTAAAGTAAAGGAAAATTCAACACAGAAAAAAAAAAAAAAAATCATTACCAATTTTTACAATTGGATAACTTTTACAATTTCATAAATATTTTTTTTCTTTCTATGAACATACACCATTGTCCCAATGTTTGTATCAAACTGGCTCAATCCGGAGTCATATGCTTAAGATGATTTAGAATTAATAATGTAAAAAATTATACTGAAAATATATAAAAATTAAGCTAATTAATGAACACAAGCAATCATGTACAAGTATATAAAATTAAAAGATAAAATTAGTAAGAAGAACATATATATTTGGAACATTTGAATTGTTGTAACCACATTCAAGTCACTACTCCTACTACTACTAATAATAATAATAATAATAATAATAATAATAATAATAATAATAATAATAATAATAATAATAATAATAATAATAATAATAATAATAAGTATGAATGACGCTAAAAAACATAAGGCGAAGTTAGACAAATAGCAGGCCAAATCAGCAAATAGTATTGGACGGGAGAAAATATAGTTGATAAATTAATTAAATTAAGGTGTAATTAATTACAAGTGTCTTGTTTAGAATTTTGAGATCTTTTTGGAATTATTATTCTAGGTTTAGATTTCTCTATTTAGATAATGTTGATGTATTATTTAAAAAAAAAATTCAATAAATCTTTTTTATTTTTTTTAAGTTGGTTTAAGAGTCTTCAACACATGCCTGAACGTTTCCTTTCTCTTCAAGTGGATTTCACATGCCAAGCATTTCCAATGAGTGACACGCATCATAGTCGTTCTGCTGCTGATTGTTAGTCTTGGGTTACATGTCTCTCCCTTAAAATGACTAGTGTTTGTTGCAGCATCGCTCTATTTCTTGTTTTTTTTTTTTACTTTTTTTTCATTAAAAAGAGTGAGAAATCCTTGATTTTTTAGCATAGCAATTCCACTAAGTAATATTGATCTTCTATATTTATCTTATGATAACAGTTTTACTGATCAAAATTATGACCAATGGACTCAATTTATTATAAGCACCTTAAAAGCTTATATCTCAATATAATCTTAATTTTCAAATTTAAGACAATGATAACTTATATAAATTATTTCATGATTAGGAAGATTCATGACTACAAAAGTTAATAGAAATTAATATGTTCTAATATAGTGTTATGATATTTGACAACACTTTACAAATATTTATTTTATACATTAGAACTTCTATACGTGCTATAAGTTAAAAAAATAGTAAAATCTTTAGTGTGAAATAAGGAATCTCTATTTATATAATACTATTTAATGTTGATGTTGAAGGATTTGGAATAATTGAATTAAACTAATATCAAATTTTGAAACTTAAAAATTGAAGGTCCGTTCACAAGACAAGGTTATCAAGCAACTTTCTGAATCCAAAGTATCTTATAAAATGAACAATTCAGAATATATTGTACCATAGAACATTCATTCTGGATCACAAGATAAAAATCTATTCCAAAATATAAATTACTTATTCTAAAGTCTAGATTCCAACATAAAAAATAAAATAAAAACCGCACTCTTGTATATTCTATAATACAAAATTTTATATTATGAAATGTAGATTTTGAAATATAAATTTTATATTTTAAAATGATTGTTTCTTATTAAAAAAATATTGTGATTGAGTTTTAATTACATATTTTGAAAAATATAATTTTTTAATCACCTAATATACAATATATAGATACTTTTGTACGAATCTCCATTTCAGAAAAAAAAAATATTTTTTAGAACATTTTTACTGTACGGAACTTATTAAAAGTTATAAAATTTTGAAAGCTTGGTTATTTATTTAATAAATTGTACTCATGTTTTAATAAAGTTTACTCATTAACATGGACTAATAAGGAATATTCACAATTGATGTTATCTCAGCAAAATAATCAAAAATCAATTAAAATAATTTTTTGTTTATATTTTTTATTTTTTATTTTTAAATATGAACAAATTTTTTCAAATTTTAGATTGAAATAATAATAAAAAGAAACGAAGAAAACCGCATTGATGTTATATGTTTAGAATAAATTATCCACTAACAAAAGTTATTTATTATCTCTTTATATTTTACTTAAAATATATTTATTCTATTAAAATGAGATAAAAAAAAATTATGTTGTAACTTTTACATTTAGATTATGTAATTTGTTTATAAAAAATATAATAACAACCATTTAAAAAATAGTTCATAATATATATTTAATTTAATAATTTTGTTATAAAATATTTAACATCTTTAAAAGAAATGTTTTATATTATTTTGTAAAAAATTATCTTATAGTTTAAAAATATATTTAATAATTCCCTAATGAAAAATAAATAAACTTATTAAAAAAAAATTCAAATCAAACTAAACTAAAAGTTATAAAGTTATATTTTATTCAATTTAATGAAAAATAAAACTAAATAGAAGAAAACACTTTTTAAGAGTAATGTGTTGTAGAAAAAGGTTAGACTCTTAGCTGAAATTCTCTTTTCTTTTTCAACTTTCTAAACTCTATGCCTTGTTACTTCAAACTTATAATTGATAGATTCAGTCTTCAAAAATATTATATTATATCATATTTATTTAAGTTTTCAATAAAGGTAATTTTTAAATAAATATAAAACAAGATCAAACTTAAAAAAAAAATAACAAATAACGTTACATCTATTTATATATTAATTATCTCGTTCAAATTCAATATTCTTAAAACTAATTACAAACACTTTCTAATTTTAATTTTATACTTTTAAATTTCCTGTAGGGACACACTCTTCTTCCAATTTTTTTTAATGCCATGAATGTTATTTCAAAAGCATCAGCTAAAGAAACTACAACATATATTTCACTTGCAATTAAACAAGTAAACTTCCAAAGTTTGACCACAATTACACATGTACTTATGAATCCACCACATGAACACTTAGAATATATGAATATGTAAAAAAAGAACACAGAAAACTAAAGACTCTTGATGACTTAAAAAGAAATAAACAACACATTCCAAGAACATTAAATGTGGTTGTGGCACAGCTTAAGCCACTTCCTCACTTGACCGTGTTCAGCTTAGAGATCAGATCTGAGCTAACTTTCGGATATCGAAAGGGTAAGCATCTGATGGATTTTGAGCACTGTATGCTCTTTCAGCCACAATAAGATTGCCAGCCTCAGTAGGATGAAAAGCATCCCAAAACAAGTATTCTCTTCTGTTTTCGCATGGAGTTTGCATTGGCAGACATGTAATTTGACCATTGTTCCTTCCTACCCCACAACACCCAGCATTTATGACACTGAAACCTGAAGGTTGATTCATGTCAATAGAATTGAGTTAATATTATTCGGTGCTTGCTCAAAAAAGTGTAAAAACATGACTATAAAATGTTGTGTGGTTAGAAAATAATTACCATAGCCTGCAGGGTTGCTTATAATATCTTGAAAGATACCATAAGAGTTTATGTAGATGACTCTTGCATCAGGCATTTGGCTGTTGAATTGGTCGGTGAGAGCTTTCAATCTGGCATTGAACATTTGGTTTGCAATATTGATTCTTTCAACACATGTTTTACCATCTGGGCTGTTTCTGGCCAACTCATTTGGGCTGCAACCTATTTGGCCTATTCCAAAAAGCACCATTTTTCTTGCTCCATAGTTGTACAAATTCTGAATGACAAAAAAAATCAATATTTAAAATTGTGGAGCTAAAGTTTTTCTTGCACAAATTTTCTGGTTTGTTTCACTTTTAAGATTAAATGTTTTTTGAAGCATTGCATGTTATAATAGACAAAATGAAGATGGAAAGATGAATTGGAAAAGACAAAGAGAGATAGAGACTAACTTTTAGTTGGTCAGTGTATGAACTGATAAGAGCATCAGCAAACTGATCTGGTGTGTACTGTCTGCTGCTTGTATAGAATTGAGGCATGAAATAGTTGTTTAGATAGTCATTGCTACCCAACCCAATTGAATATATGCACTTGCTCAAGTAATTTGCAGCTGAGTCTTCATTTCCTAGTAAATTTACCACTTGGGACACTGTGTTTTGATAATTTTGTACCTGCCCACTAAAACTAATGCGCCCTCCCTACAAAACAAATGAACAACTTTAGAAGTTAAATACTAAATAGTTAACCATAGTGATTAAAAAAAGTGGTGTTGCATAATTTATAGGTACCAGTTGCTGTCCAGTTTCATCTCTAATTCCAGCAGCAGCAGATGCATAATTGACTCCTTTAAGTATATCATCGCCACTAGCTTCAGCATATGGAGGTATGAAATCATCGAATCCCAAAAGTTCAGCTGTTAAATTTCAACAAAAAAATGTCAAATAAGAGTGAAACTTTTCTATATAAATTTATTTGTCAGATTTACTTTCTTCTTGTTCTTGGTTGTTCTTACAAAATCAGTATAGTTGTTGTAAATAACAATCTGACAGTAAATTTTTCTTTATTTGTGTTTCTACACTTCTACCTTTTTTAGTCAATGAAATGAACTACACCCCTCTATACTTTTTCAATTGCACATTAAATGCTGGCAACCAGATCCATGTGCATGGAATTTAAGGGTCACTCACAAAACTTATGAGGGATAAACTAACTCAGGATAGTGCCAAGAAGCAGTGCTCTAGTCTGCTTCCTTCACTGCCATCTGCACCTTAATCCATTTTTTATCAGTCAAAAAAAATCAATGCTTCTTAATTATATCATCTCCTTCTAGAAAAATATTAGGCCGTGTAGGTATACATTTAATCTGTTGTCTGATTTAGCATAACACAGTTTGGCATCCAATGCAGCATTATGCATGCACATGCACATATTAAGATGTTTAGTTACACACTTAACTAACAGGTTAAAAAAGGGAAGAAAAACATCAGATCTTGGACCCATTTCGCTGTCCTTGACCCACTGTAACTATGTCATTGACAATGATGTTTACTATGGATGCATGCATGTGAATAAGACCATGCAAGGAAGTATATATGCATTTGAACTAAGAAAGAGGAAACTCACCAATTCCATCAACAGTGGTTTTTCCATTGGAAAACCTCCCAGAAGGTCCATTAGGGAAGTCAATCCCATAAGGCAGATAATCAGCCCTAGCCAAAGATTGAAGCTGGTTGTTGTTCCCATTATCAACCAAGGAATCACCAAAAATGAAGTAGCATGGCACTTGTGGAGCAGCATGAACCCCACACCACAAACCAAGAACCACAACCAGTGCCAGCATGGTTGTAGTTGTGAGACCTAGGGCTGCCATTGAGCAAGAAAAGGTGGCTTTGACTTGTGAGAAAATATGAAGAGTGAGTAGCTATGGAAGATAGGGCATGAGAGGGTAGCTATATATATATAGTAGAGAAATAAAGACACTAGCACGCTGTATTGTGTAGAGTGTTACTTTTACAGTTGGGAGTGTTGGTTAGGTGCATTAAATGGACGCGGATGCATTGTGAGATTGAATGAAATGGCTCCATTACCAATTCCACTGTACCACCCCAACCTCATTGATGAAATCTGATCAGTGATGTGATTCAACTTTAATGCAGAGTTGCATTTTGCAGGGATGAAAATGAAAATTTGGACTCTTACTATTCCCAAAGACATGCGTAATAAACTCTACTTGACATGCATGAATACGCGTAGCAGCTATAATATGGTAGATTGGATTCCTTTCCATCAAAATTTTCCTTCAGGCAATTTAACACTAATGATCTTAATTTTATTTAAGTAACATTTCTCAGTGTGTTAATAATTTGGCAAATTGATAATGAAATATTGTCAATTTGAATTGATACAGAAACTTCAAGGGGTCAAGGAGATTTTAAATCTAAACTGAAACTTATAATATAAATCAGAAATCAAATTTTTGTCTTAACCTTAAGTTTATATACACTTGAAAAGTACTCTGTTGTAAAATTATAATTTTATTTGGCGTCAGTTAGTTAGAAGCACCGAAACAGCAACTCAATTATGCTAGACGATTGAGTAATAAATTAACAAAGTGAGATGGTGGTGTTTGATTTTGACATTTTGACAGAATAGATGTTTGTATTCATAATGCCGGTTTAGATGCCTTTCGAAGAATGTTGTGCTCTTTTATATACTTTACATTGGTTATGTAATTAGTTAACACATGATTTTTAATATTATGTGCAAAACCTGAGTATTATTTATATGAAATTTGCAAAACTAAACATATAGATAATTAAATTTAAAAACAAAAACAATATTTAATATCATCTTAAAATTTTAATTTTAATTTAATTTCATTAAATTGACTTATAAAATAAAAATATTTCTGTGCATTTAATTCTATTATACTTTTATCTGGAATGAATATACATGTATATTATATAGAAGAATGAATTGGGTGTAGTATGACATTGAGTACTATGTACATTGAATTAAAGTTTGATATATAACTACAATTACAACATTACAATAAAGGATGAACTTATAAATATATAAAGTATTTAATGATAATATAAAGAGATTACAACTCAATAGTTTTTTAAAATTTCAATCCAATCTTATTAACTCTTTTTTATATATTTTTAGTTTGCTGAAACCGTAATTTCTGATTGGAAATAACTTAAACTTTAATTAAAAATATCAAATATTTACTTCCTTTCAATATATATGATTTCCATAAAGAACAAATGTTACAACAGATATCAAGGCATCAAATATTATTTTTAATATGAAATCTCTTTATCAAATAACCCAATTTTAGTTTTAATTGTTAAAAATTTATCAATTAATCAATGTTTTTATTTTTTAATTAAAAAAGTTAGTTATTTTTCTTAACATATCTCCAAAAGAAATATACTAATATTTGTATTCATAACATATAAATATATAGAGAAATTAGAGTAGATTGAAGAATTGAATGACTTGGTCTAAGTCATCCACCTAATATGCTTTGTTTCCAGCACTCTATTATTATTATTATAATTCTTCATTTAAAGCATTTAAAGCAAAGGGTCCACACTACACTGCTCTTCATGGATGGTTATCCAACATATAACATTTTGCAAGTTATTTGAAGCTAGCCTAGGACTAAGGGATTATCTTAATTTTGTGGGATGCATGCCTTGTTCATTCAAACCAGACAAATCTGTAACCCTTGATCAAGATTGACATCAAAGGGAGGAAAAGATAAACTATCATAGTAAATGATAGATGGTGATTCCTAGAATTTTCAACTACTACTACTATTAACATTTTTGTGTGTAGTGAGAACAAGTGGGTGAAACCTGATTGGTTTAAAAATAATTTTATGAACAACTTTTCCTTCTCTGTACTAAATAATATACTTTTTGGAGTGATGAATAATCTGTTGACACAAATTAATTAATAAATAATTATGGATTTTATCACAATAGATTTCACTACATTGGATATAATAAATTCCAGTTCAAAGAAAGGTCAGGTTTAATATAATAAATAAAAAATGTTTCTTGATTTTAATGTTAAGGAATGAAATTGACTCTTCACTAATAATGAAGACATGTCTTTTAAAGTAAGATCTTTATTTAATTAATTATTCTATTTTGTAAATAACATTATTTAAGTTTTAAATGGAAGATACAGAACAATATACCAATATGTACATTATGATAAATAATTAAGGAAACATAAGCTATAGTTAAGGGTATTATGATATATATATGTATTATGTGTGGTTGATTATTTCTGAAAAATGAGAGAAAGTATACGGTTAAGGTTAAGACCGAATGTTATTTAAAATGCAATCACTTTTTGTTATTACTTAGTATTCTTTGAAAAATAGTCACTCATGGCTAAAACTGAGTATTATTTGAAATGCAATCATTCTTAACTAAGACTAAGTATTTTTTTAAGTGTAGTCACTCCTAACTAAGAATAAGTATTTTTTGGAATGCAGTCACTCTTAATTAAGATTGAGTATTCTTTAGAGCCCAGTCACTCTTGACTAAGCCTAAATATTATTTGAAACACGATCACTCCTGGCTAAGATTGAAAGATTTACAAAGGATGTGATCTAAAAGATCACAACTTCATTCACTATAAAGAGGGGTAGCATCTAACATATACAAGGATTATCAAGATAATATAGTCAATTAGACTATTGAGAGATATGAGGCAAGGTTGGTGAAAAAGATATACATCCAAACTGAAGGCATTGACTATCTTAATATTATTTCTTTGGTGGCCAAGGTGACAACACTAAGGTCATTTCTATCCTTAACCTCAATTTTTAATTATGAATTAAAGGAATTGTTTAAAAATAATACTTTTTTACATAGAAAATTGAAAGAAAATACTTAGTTATCTCTCCTCTCCAATGAACTAATGAACTAAACAAGTTTTAGATGACAGTTTAAAATGAAGGATCTTGTAAAGTTAAAGATACTTTCTAAGTTTTGATGTAACTAGAAACAATAAAAAAATAATAATGAATCAAAGAAAGTAGGTGTTGGAATTGTTATCATGTGCATGTCTATAAACCAGCCTTTACACCAATTATCAAATTGTCATCCATTGAAGTCCATTAAAGGTGAACCATTTAGGGATGTTCTAACAATGTCCCTTATTAGAAGGTTCATCATATACCACATAAAAAATATATTTCTCTATTTAATAGCTTTAACAATTCCTTACTAAGCTTATAATTGTTCATTACATTGCAAAGTACCAAACCTTAAGACTATTTTTTTCTTAAAATAACATTTCTATTCTCAATCCATATTGTAATAATGATTGGACAACATGTTGTAACTTAAGATAATCAGTAACTAATTTCAGTATTTATAAACACTACAGTAAAGAGCTATTATGAGGCCAAGTACAGAGAAATAGTCAATGTCACCTGTGAAATTCAATAGCTAACATATCTTTTGTAAGTTTCTTTTGAACAATCATCTCTTTTGTATTGTCATAATGATCTAGCAGAACATTTTGCAATCAATCAGACATTTCATAAACACACAATAAAAAATGTTTCACAATCACAACAAACACAAATATATGGATGAACTTAAGAATTGACAGATATATAAATAAACTTTAAGAGTCATGACAACAATACCACTCATTGATAAATTATTACAATTAGACTGAGTTATTTTATAAATAATTTATTGAAATATATAAGACATGGTTTTCATTTTTTCAATGTAAAGTAGACAGATCCAAATATAGATACTTAAAATTTTAATTTTATTATAGTTAATCCTTAAATTTTATTATTTTTTATAAATATTTTTTCTAACATTTTCCAATTAAATAATTTATATTAAATATTGATAATTTATTAATATTTTTCTTTTCTATGATTCGTGTTTTATATCCTTTTTAATTCATTATAAATCATCAATATTTATAGAATAAATTTTTGCTATGACTTTCTTTTTGTTTTATTTAAGTGAGTCAATGCAAAATTATAAGATTATAGGATTCACATAGATTAATAATTATTTATTATTTAATATAAATAAAATATAGCATTCATTAAATTTAATAACTATAAAGTATAAGTATAATAATTAAAAACGATAAAACATAATAACATTTAGGATTAAAAAATCAAATAGATCTTTTTAATAAGCTATTAACATTTAATGAAAAAAATTTAACCGAACATATTAGAAAATTATTTATAAAAAATTAATAAGTTTCAAGAATTAATCAGGTTATTAAAAACAATTAAGTTTTTGTTTATAAAACAACATTTTTAAAAAAAAAAATCAATTACAACAAAATTAAAATTTAAAGTGTCTACTTATAAATAAAATAAAGTTTAAGAATCAAGTAGGACAAAATTATAGTTTGAAATGTTTATTTAAAAAAAAATACTTTCCTTTATTCAAAATTTGAGTTTACGTTATTTTTACATATTACTTATGGACTTTTGTCCAACTAGTAATTGTTAAAATGTAGTTCTTCAAAGTAGGCTTTCTTGATATCAGAATTGTCTTTTGTCATACTATTGAAGTCTTTTAGTTGTAGTTGTATAAATTATATTCATTCTACATGATAAATATATGATTTTAATCTATTTATTTTCAATTGTACCAATTGGGTCTTAAAGAGTCAAACTATATATTTTTCATTTTGTCTATTAATTGAAATACACCAATGTCATAAGGATTTATATACCTTATGTTAAAAACTTCTTAATAATATTTGAAAAATTAAAAGTGCAATTTGATTTTTAAAATATATTATTTGAATATGATAAGAAGTTTGTTGGCAACAGGTAATAAGTACAACCCTATCAGTGTTTTAGCATCATTTTGAGTATATCACCCACCACATGGGTCTATTTATGACCCTTCCTAAGGGGAAATGTGCTTTAAAGTTTCTTCAACCATTTAAGTCATGTGGTCCTACTACACTAATGAGTTTAGCCATGACTTTCTTCTTCAATGTTCACATTAATGTCTTCTGACTTTTTTTTTTTTTTCTTCTTTTGAATATTTGATTTTATTTGAATTGTCATGATTTATCTAGAATAGAGTGTCCAATCCTTGTATAACTATCACTTCTTGTCTTTTTTACCTTTATGGATAGTAATGACAAAAGTTAAACAAAAACTACACTGTGATTGCAACTTTTGATTGGCAACATTTTTTTTTAATATTTGGGCACGATAATCGAATAATTTATTTCTCATTTTTCAAAAGTCAACATCATAGATGGATTATATGTTTAATAACTATCTTTTAATATTTAATTTGTTTATTTACATCTGGGTAGAGAGATTGAAAGGTAAAATAAGAAGGAAATTATATAAATACGTTTATTATAATAAAAAAGATTAGTTTTTTTTTATTGTTCCTGCTAAAGTATTATCTACTAAAAGGTCAAATTCCACTGAAAAGTGGAAACTGTATAATTTTTGAAATTACTTTTTCTCTTTATTTATCAAGTGGAATTTAAGAATAAGAAAATCATAATGAACTGTAGCTGTTAGGTATAAATCTCAACAACAACAAGATACAGAGAATATTACTAGAGTAGAAGATATATTTTAATATTTTAAAATACAATCATTTAATAAAGTAATTCTATTTAAGTAATATCATTAAATGCTTAAAAATGCTAATAAGATAATATGATTAAATTTTTAGAATTAATTTCTACACCGATCTGAAATTTTATCATTTTATATTTGCTAAAAATGACCCTTAATATTCATGTTTCAACACTAAATGGTTTTTTTCCTCATTGAATCTAAATACAACCAACTCAAATAAGTTCTTTGGTTCAAGTCTATTGGCTCCAATTTATACTGGAACTTTTGTAAAAAAAATCCTATATCTTTAATTCTAACAGGACAGAATATTTTGTATGCTGAAAACCGTTATGGAAATTTCCAACTATAATAAATTGTAACAATATACTTATATATAAAATATAACTTAGTATAAAGAAAATATAAAAAATAAATAAATATAGATACTCCAATTTTTTCCTTTTATATTATCAATTAGATACATATTTGTCTTTTATATTTTTAAGTAGGTTCAAATTGGTCTTTCATGTGGTTGAGTTGGTTTAATTTAATCATTCATGCTTTCAGTAAGTTTCATATTAATCCTTTAAATGTGTTACAGAATCCATCCAAATATACACTTACTAAAACCATACCAATTCTCTAAATTCAAGCTATATTCACCCTCAATGTAAATAAAAAAAAAATCCAACTCACAAAAGTTTGTCAACTAATGAATTTACAAACTATATTTCCAATTAACCTATAGTTAAATTACTCTTAACCTAATAAACTTTTGATTCAAGCTAATAAAACTCACATATTTTTATTTCTACATCTATAAACTTTAATCATACAAACAGAGCAACCTAGTGTTGTTATTTTGATTTCAATCCATTTCTAAAATATCTTTTTATTAATCTACTAAATAAGTTACAAAAAGTCTTGACCTCCAATATTTTCCATGTAAAGCGAGTTAAAATTTGAACTAAAATAGATTTGACTCATCACAACATCAAAACAAAACTTAAATTACTTCGTTAATACTTTTCAAAATTAAAATATTCTAAATTATAAATTGATCTTTAAATATTTTACTTTAATTATAAATTAATTTTTATTATTTGTGGTTGAATTATAAAATTGAGATTTAACCCAACTTGTTTGGACCTAGCTCAACTTAGTCCAATTTGGGTTTAGCTTAACCTGATTTGACTTTGTATGATTTAGGTTAAATCTAACTAAATTTTTCTTGACTTGAATCCAACCTAACACAAGCCTAACACGACTTAGTTTAACTCAAGCTTAACCTAATTCAATTTGAATTATCCTAATTTGGATTAGGCTCAACCTAATCTAACATAGACTTATCTTGACTGACTAGGCCGACCCAAACTCAATCCAACTCAATCCTATCTTGACTTAGGCCAGACCTAACCCCAACCTAAATTGATTTGACTTTGGCTCGACTAGCTCGACCTAATCTTATTCTAACCCAACTTGGTTTGAATTGGAAACATAACCCAACCTAAGTCCACCTTGATGCAATATTACCCAAGATGGATTCAACGTGAGTCGAGTCAATCTCAAGCTAACATGACATTACCAAATATGGATTTGACCTAACTTAACCTAGCTTGACATATGCTCAAATCTACCGATAATAATGTGAGTCTAAATCAACCTAATATGGACCCGATTCAACTTAGCTTAACATGAATTTAATCCAACTTGACTTGATCTGAGTTAAGTTTGTATCAAACCAACCTGAGTTGGCCTGAATTAGAACTCAATCTGACCTTGGTCCAATATAATTCAACCTAACCCAATAAAAATTTAGTATGACTTAGATTCAGTCCAACTTAACCAAACTTATACCTAATCTAACTCAAGTTAATCTGAATGAAACTCCTGACTTGACATAATTTCGATTGTCTATATTAACATGAATTTAGATTTAGGTTGACTAAATGGTTTTTATATATATAATTATTTTTTAAAGTTTTTTTTTCATTTTCACTTTAAAAATATTTTTTATTTTTAATATGACGTATGAGTTAACTTGGCTCATGGAACTTTTACTGACATTTTAGCACTACAAATAGACGGTTGTCTATGTGAACTTTTTTTTTTTTTTCAAAATCGTATGAACCAAAACCAAATCCTGTAGGCTGGGTCAAATGGACATGTCCATAAGAAGTACATATACATCAGACAAAAAATAAGGAACATTTGCAACCATTTTCTACACTGACTTAATGGATTATAAAATGTCATAATTCTTCTCTCCAATGTCCCTTTGACTAGAAAAACATAAACTTTTACTAGAAAAGTTTTAACATTCAAGCCCCTTACCATAAAGTGTTTACAATTACCAAACGTACTCCATAAGTCATTAGTTGTTCTAGCAGTTCGTAAGACTGCACTTTCTCCAATGTGATAAAGGGATTTCCAATTGCTTGGCCATTGTTTGTGAATTTGTGGCTTTGGAAAAATTTGTCCTACGTCAATATGCAAATGCATTGGAATATGTAGACAGTAAAAGGACAAAGGAAGTCAATTTTGAAACCTATTTTTATAATTTGGGTGAAGCAATAGAACAAGAACCCTGATTTGTGAATCTGGGGAGGAACCTTTTTGTTCCACCAACCACAACGTAACTTATCAATTGTTAAGTTCTTTTTTTGGAAAAAATATTGTCAATAAAGAAATAATATAACAACTTAGACGGATATGTGTACACTTAATGACCTGGTAAGATTCTTCTCACGATTTCCCATTAGGTGTATAAAAAAGAAAAGAGAGACCAAAATATACTATTTTATAAATTTAAAGGATACAAGCTAGATTCTTTTTTAAAGTTAAGAGATTAGGTTAAACTAAAACTAAAATTTAGCTATACATATAAATATAAAGAGATTAAATGGCATACTACATCATTCAATGAATTTAAATAAAAAATTATATTCTCAAAACTCACACGGAAAGGTCTTTCCATACCCAATCCAATTAAATTGAGTCCGGTTTTGTTTATAATTGAATTAATTTTTATCATCCAAATTAACTCATTTTTATATAGGTTTAGTAATTGAAGATTATAGACAATTTGTATTATTTTTTATCAAATATTTAATTTGATTGCATATATTTTTTATGATTTAATTTATTGTCTACTTAAAACCTTAAATTAATTCTTATAAATATTATATTTTTTGATTAAGTTATACTTAAAAATACAATTTTTAACATAAACTTTTTTTTTTTTTCAAAATCTTAAATCTAATTCACCCAATCCAAGCGAGAGTGGGATCAAATTTAGGCAAGTGCTTCATTTTACGCTGCAACTCAAAAACTCCCGCCATAACCACCGCAAATGCCGCCAATAATCACCGCAAATCGTATCCAATCAATATCGCAAAAGGAGAGAAAAACCATAGCTTTTAATTATAAAATCACAAGGACAATTTAGTCATTTCGTTTGCACGATGGGGTGCAGGTCAAAAATATGGGTGTAGGAAGCAACGATCTCAAGTATAACATAAAAATGCAGAAATTAACTCAACCCAACCCTGTATATTTTTTTGGGTTGAATGAGCTTACCAAAATCCAACCCAATCCACAAATAGCCAATAATCTGATTACCAACTTGTTGCTCTTTTTTTTTTCCCCATAAAATTTGACATAAATAATCAATATACCATCTAACTATAATACACATTCTCATAATATGTTGTAATATAGAGTTTTCAAATCCATCCTATGACGTAAATGTCTAAGAAGTTTATTAATGTATTTTGTGTTTAACCCTTAAATTACAATCCTATTTGCTCATGTATCAAATATAACTCCATCAATTTCTAAAAATAAAAGCAAGGAAAAGGGCAAACCAACAAATACAAGATAATTCTTCATCAATTAATTGCATATGACTATAATAAAAAAAAAACACATTTTATTATCTAATTCTCACTTTAAGAGTATATCAATACATGAATCTAAGTATCTAATATGCAAGAAGGAATTCAACTTACATCTTTCAAAATATTTATATTAAATATGACCTACTAGAAAGTAGCATCTAACTCATTTTAAACACTTTAAGTATGTAAACCTCAATTTCATATATTAGAGTAAATTTAAAGCATTCAATATGTGGTCATATGCATGTGTTCACAAATGTAAAATGAACTTTCCTTGAATTTCTTTACACTTGAAGTCTTAATATATATAATTTAAGCACTTACACGTTAGGACATCTATCTCTATTAAATATATGTATTTCTACTTAAGACATACATTCAAACAACGATTCATATGTCATTTAAGGTCTCTAACCTCAACTAAATTCACACAATGCATGTATCATTCACAAGCATTCCAATATAATTTCAATCAATATAAAATATCAATTTAAAACATAACATCACAATATTACATAAATAAACTAAATAATGTTTTAGACTCCACAAATTTAGCTTAAGCGACTTATAGTAAAACACACTAAAACTATATTATTAGAACCCACTCGATGAAGTTGGGTCAAATCGCTTAGTTAATATATAATATACCCTTATGTTATTAGAGAAAATATAAACCAAAGACTTCCCCTAAATCAATAAAACTCTCTCACTTAGGCAATTAGCTTACAAAGAATAGAGGATTATTACTAACTCTCTCTCACTCAAGTTACAAAAACAACTATCACTCAAGCATCTAATTGATTGTACAAACGATAACGATCTCCACTCAAGATTGACACGGAAACAAAATATGTAGACAAAATAAATTTTGAAAAAAAACTCAAAACTAATCCAAAATAATTTTTAATCGATTTAATTGTCCTATGAAGTTTAAAATACAATTTTGTAACCAACAAAGCGCACGATTTGGCTAATCATCATTTCATCAACAATCACAATTATACAAAAACGGATAAGTCAATCACAACTTAAAATATTTAATTACTGTGACGACACGTATTAAGTATAAAAGGTTGTAAATTCACTAAAATCACGATTTAAAGTAGCTTTTCTTAAACGACAAATTAATAATGAACTTAAACACTAACCAAAAAAGAAATTGAGATTTTTTTTCTACAATGAGAAGTTACTTACTCCAAATTAAATTTTTTTAGGATATGTATGTATATATATAATACCAAAGGCATAAGTAGAAATAGGTTATATAAAATTCGAAATTATTTCTTACTGCTTCAAACTTTCGAGTTGACCTATTTTTACGAAAGAGAAAATTAACGCATATTTGTAGCCGATGCAGAAATTACAGTTCATGAATTCCCTACAGTTAGGCCAAGAAAAGAGGAAAATAAAACCCAAAAACAAATCAAATCTAGTTGGGGTCCATATAGTCTCATGTTTGAGCAAGTGCGGTGAACATTTTGTAATTAAAATCCTACGTGAACGTAATTTTATTCAATTCTAATAATTTACATTATTATTTAAACATCAAAGACTTTATATGGTGTAGTATATAGTAAATGTAACATGCCATGATATAACTTTTTTTCGTATACAAAATGGTAAGGCACAATATTTTACTACTCTGTTGATGTTCAGAGATCATTCTCCAATTTCAATGCATTGTATTTCCATTCATTGGTAGTCTTTGATTGGATGAGAATAAGTAGATTAATTTAATAGTTTAATGCATTATACTCTTTAATGTATCTCTTTCAAAATTTCAATACATGATCTACTTTTTCCCTTTCAAGCCAATGACCTCATTATATGGATAATCTTCCTTGTTCCATCATGGCCACAACCCTTTTGATGACTTGTACAAAACCACAGTATGTGAAACAACGTGGAGTTGTGGACACTAATGTGAAGTGAAATCATCTCAAGAGATCTGCATTATCCTAATTATCAGGTTAATTACACCCTCCCTGCATTAGGCCTCTTTTGCCGTTCAATTTCTTCATTCAATGTGAAACAATAATGTTTCAAGTATGTTTATTGCTGCCTTGCTTGTGATGCCTGAAGTCATTTTATCCATTATTGTGAATGTGTTTTCTATTCATTTATGTATTTGTAACACTGGATTTTTTTTGCCTTGCCTTTTCATTTCAATGTCTATGCAAAATTTGGTCTAGGTTGTTAAGGGTGTTTTATTCCTTGAAACTTTTTTTGTTTTGTTTTTTTTTTGTCATTCAATTGCTATGAATTTTAAACACATCTCAATAATTTGTTTACGATTCTATTTCATGTATCCAAAAGCCAATTTCCCCCTCCCCCATTGTCCTGTTATTTCTCTAATGTGATGAGAAACATTGCAATTATGTATTTGCCTGGCTGTTATTTTACGCATGTCATCGCTAAGAATGATTCAATTGTCGATAGAAAAGTTGTTTTAGCCTATGGAGATATTCAGCATTGAGTAATGATAGTGGATCAAAGCATGCTTGTTAGTTCTCTTGAGTGCAATTTCCCCTTTGGCAGGGAATAGGAATGTAATTTGAAACTGGAAAAAAAGGTAACATTGATTGGAGTGTGCAACTATTTCAGTGTTTATTTCAGAATGTGATTGAGCATTGTCAATTGTTGAATATTTGGAAGTAGGAAAAATAATTTTACATTTTGAATGAGAATTCTGTCTTTGTAGGAATCAGAAAGTGAAAAAGACTTGACATGTTTCAGTCCAAGCGTATGCCAGCGAACAATTATAACTGCGTCCCTTTAACACCAAGGTCTAGATTGGAGAGGCTTCTGAGGGAAAGAGAGCTAAGGAAATCCTTCAAGAATACTCAACCAAGTGATGAAGCAAGAGATGGGAACAAAGAGGGAGAACAATGTTCTGGTGATTCAAGCATAAGTGAGAATGAAATTTCAGGTGTTAGTAAGGAGGAAGAGGCCACGGAAACGAATAGGCAAGATGAGAGGCCATGCAAACAACGTTTGTTGGTGGTAGCTAACAGGTTGCCAGTGTCTGCTGTTAGAGATGGTGTGGAGTCATATCATCTTGAGATCAGTGTAGGAGGGCTAGTCAGTGCACTTCTAGGCAAGAAAAAGTTTGTCACCTTGCATTAATTGTTTTTACTTTGGTGTGTTTTGTTGATCTGTTTCTGATTCATATATCTATTGTAAGTTTGTAACTCAGCTATACTAAGTAATTACCTTTGTTGAAGATCTCATAGAGGTCACAAGTCACAGCAATGTTAGTTATCTTCACAACATTGTAATAATAATAATAATCCATTAATCATAGGAATGGATTGAACTTTTCTATTTTTCAAGTGAAGGTTGTATGAAGCTTGTTGTTTCTGTTGAAGGTGTAAAGGAGTTTGATACCAGATGGATTGGGTGGGCTGGCGTGAATGTGCCTGATGATGTTGGACGGAGAGCATTGACTAAGGCTTTGGCTGAAATGGTATGGAGTCTTCTTTGCTTTATGTGTCAAATTTATACTTCCCAAGCATGAAGATATATATGCTCTCTCATCAATGTAGTGAATAATGAGAAGGGTACTGATACTTTGACACTGCACACAGTAAAATATAATTATTTGATACTGAAATAAATTATTATCTTATTGTTATATAATTTTTATCGAATAAAACGAATGTCAGATGATGTAATTCATGAACAGTGGTGTCAAAATATAATTTTCCTAATGATAATCTAGCTACTTTTCTCTTTGCAATACCAAAGACACAACAAACCATCAATATTTTGTCCTCTTGATTATGTGCTGTTGACTGCAGCGATGTATTCCAGTATTTCTTGATGAGGAGACAGTTAATCAGTACTATAATGGCTACTGCAACAACATCTTATGGCCTCTATTTCATTACCTTGGCCTTCCGCAAGAAGATCGACTTGCTACCACTCGTACTTTCCAATCCCAATTTGATGCATATAAGAAGGCAAACCAAATCTTTGCTGATGTAGTAAATAAGCATTATGAGGAAGGAGATGTTGTTTGGTGCCATGATTACCACCTAATGTTCCTTCCAAAATGTTTAAAAGAACGCAACGACAAAATGAAAGTTGGTTGGTTTCTCCATACACCCTTTCCTTCCTCAGAAATACATAGGACTCTACCATCCAGATCAGAGCTGTTGAGATCAGTTCTTGCAGCTGACCTAGTGGGGTAAGTCATTCATGCATCTCCAACTTGATGATCATTATCATAATACATTTACAAGCCAAATTCCTTCGATAAATAGAAATCAAAAGCAAGCATTTTAGGACAAACAAATTGTACTGTGATAATCCATAAATCTTTCTAAATTCATCTTCCACCATGATACTTAATATTCTTGCTTGTCCAATGCACTATTTAGTAAAAAATATCGCGTGGTAAGTTCGTATTTGCTAGTAACTTTGAGTCTAGACATTTTATCCGAAGTTGTGATTTTAATATTTACGATGGTCTGCATTCCAGATTCCATACCTATGATTATGCAAGGCATTTTGTTAGTGCTTGTACTCGTATTCTTGGGCTGGAGGGCACACCTGAAGGAGTAGAAGATCGAGGGAAGCTAACCCGTGTGGCTGCGGTATATCTGCATATATTATTTTCCTTCTCTAGTTCTATACATCGAACTGCAAAAACTGGAATTTCATTTTGTGTTGTATGTTTATCAGCATTGAATTGCTTTACCAATGTGTATGTAGTCTCTGATTTCCTTCTCATGATGACAATGTTTTATTTTTTGGGAGTGTGAAACTTCAGTTTCCTATTGGGATTGACTCTGAGAGATTCATTCAAGCCCTTGAACTCCCTGAAGTCCAGGAGCACATGAAAGAACTGAAAGAAAGATTTGCAGGCCGAAAGGTGAGAACCGTATATTCCAAAGTTTTAAGTTCAAGAGTTTGAGAAGTGGAGGTTATTGCATGGTTTCTTGGTTCTGTTCTACATCTGCTCTCTAAAAATGTGAATCATTTGAATAACTTGTGCTTCTTATCAAATGGAAAGGTAATGTTGGGTGTCGATCGTCTTGATATGATAAAAGGAATTCCTCAGAAAATATTGGCATTTGAAAAGTTCCTCGAGGAGAATTCCCACTGGCGTGACAAAGTTGTCTTGCTGCAAATTGCTGTACCTACTAGAAAAGATGTTCCTGAATGTATGTTATTTCTCTAGACAAGTTAATAATCACTTGAAGCGTTTTGACCCGTTGATTGAGACTCTTGCTTTATATATTTTGTTTGCCATCTTATTCTAGTTATAGGAATTTTAAATGACTGACACAGTGTTCACTTAATGCTTTGACAGACCAAAAGCTTGCAAGCCAAGTGCATGAGATTGTAGGACGCATCAATGGAAGATTTGGAACACTTACAGCTGTTCCAATACACCATCTGGTTGGTTTTTCAAACATTTACAACTTAGATTTCTTGCATGGTATTTGACTGTGGAAGAATCACGAGTGTCAATGGAAATATCTATTATTTGAAATCTCGTTGAAAACACAAAATTTCTCACCAATCACTATATATGAGCGATCCTTGATACTGCAAGATTTGAAGTACTCATCATCTACATAGAGAAAAACTAGTATGTGCTCTATACACTGTCCGTTTGATCATGATGTTTCCACCCAAAAGCTGTAAATGCAAATATTTGGGTTTGAGTTAGTTCCAATTTGTTATTCTCGATTTGTGTTCTGAGCTGCATTCTCAGCTAGCTGTCTTACAACGTATCATTATCTAAAACATATATGAGCGTCTTCAAAAATTTAATTTAATAATTTCTTTTTTTCTTTCTTAAGGAAATATTCAAGTAACTAATGTGAAGTGGCTCTGTATTTTGTCTTGTTCATTATCTGTCCTTCTCTTATGCTTAAAATTTTTAGACTAAGTAATTAATATTGCTAATCTTTCCAGAAGATATGACAAATGAAATGAAGTCACCAGTTTATTTTAGATAGGTCAGAAAATATTTGTTAGGATTATTATGTCGACCATGTGATGATTTCTGGACCATTTTTTTCTATGATTACAGGATCGATCACTTGACTTTCATGAATTATGTGCACTCTATGCTGTAACTGGTACTCATTTTCTGCCATAACATAAGATTTAGTACATGTCATACTTATTTATTCAAAAGTAATAATATTTTTTTATATCCAAGCAGTTTCACATTTCACTATTTATTTGGATATGTGAAATACTCAATCTATATAGGACATTCTTTTGTGTTATTAGTAAAGAAACTTCACTATTGTTGTAAACTCTTTCACTTTTCTTTAATATGCTCCTCATGAAGTCCTGTCCTGTGAATAAATTGAAGTGATTGATGGTTTTATGTTTTTGGGCAATTGATGATGGATTGCATACTTCCTGTGCCTCTAGTTAGAATTTTTGAATTCATCAACAAAACAATAATTGACTTACAATTGTTTTCTTGGTTTTCTTCTCCTTTATGTATTTATGATTTAACCTTAACTATTCCCAGCAAATCAGAAAAGGGAAACAGGTCCAGCATATCTTCTTCATATTATATTATAAAATCCATCATAACTAGTTTTCTTGAACTAACTACTAAGAATTCACCATTCATATGTATCAGTCTAACTTATATTTTATTTAGACGTCGCACTTGTTACATCTTTGAGAGATGGAATGAATCTTGTCAGCTATGAATTTGTTGCGTGTCAAGCATCCAAGAAGGGGGTTCTCATTTTAAGTGAGGTAATTCAGGCTTTTAATGTTCTCATTTGCTTATTTTTTATTTTCTGAATGTTCACTGTTCTTCATATTTGAGAATAGAAGCACTTTATGTTTTGCTTAGATCACCATAACTTCAAATGATTCTTTCATTAAGCATGTTAATGTCAAGATATTTGTAAGTGATGTGCAATAGTCTAGTTTTATCTCTTTATTTCATAAAACAACGGTGAAACTCTTTTTTTGTAGAAAGGTAGGTATGCAAAAGCATCATCACTATTTAGCTAATGATCTCATCCAGGTTGGCACCCCAAGATACATAAATCATTTGTAGCATTAGGAAATAAAGAAAAGAAATACAGTAGTGGGGAACAATAGACCAAAACTCACTTAGTTAACAAAACTATAAAAAGGTAAATGAAACCTATCCCTACAAAAATCATAGCGAATGAAATCCAGAATGGAATATCCCACCAACTATTACATTGATGACTAATGCCATAGTTGGCAAGTTTATCCACACACAAAATTGCCTTCTCTACAAATATGTGATGCATGAAATTCATGCTCTTAATCCTACACAAAGTCTTATTCCATTGATTGCTTAGCTGCCAAGGCACAATGAGTGAGCTAGAAAAAGCTTGAACCGCTCTTTATGCCATCCACTATCTATAGAAAGAAAAGAAAAGCCGCAGAATGATCCCAAAAAGTTCCCCACAAGCAACTTAACCAAGTGAACCTTTGGCGGCTCCATCAATATTGCTAGTGTCAATTTCATCCTTCATTAAAATTTGAAAGTGATTCGAGAAACATCTAGGCAAAGTATAGCAAAAGACCATATTCCAGGCATCCATCCCTTCAGAATTACAAACCACTCTACCAAGTCATTTGTCAGTTCTGGCTCTAAAATGCCTACCATTAGTCCACGTGAGTTGAGAACCACAAGTAGGAAAGTAGTTAGGCAATTATGATCGATCCATATATTGAATTCCTCAACAGAAAGATTGGCCAAGTATTGTGACCATACCCTGCCCCAGAATCACCTAGAAAGGACCAAGGTCCAGGATTAGACTAGACCAAAGTCAAAAACGCATAATAGAGGGCACTTCTTTTGATATAGGATGTTGGGGAATCTATAACAGCTACATTGTATTGTATAACATTAACTGAAGAAGAGAAAGCAATGAATTGATCAGAAATTGCAATTACAGAATGATCATAAAAGTTAGTACATAAACACCAAAGCGAAGAAGATCCCTGATTTTGTGCAAGTAAAACATGAAAAAAAAATATTGCAATTTAATGAATAATACTTTCCTCACCTTAACTTGGTCAAGCTTGCAGGTGTTAAGAACTATAAACAAGTTTGTGTTTCCTTTATTACTATATTCATCTATAACACCTTATCTTATCTTTTTCATTTTATTTATTTTGAAGTGTTTACACATCAATGCTGTTATAGTTTTTCATGTCGCTCAAAGTTTGGCTTGTGGAAATAAAACTAGCCAGGTTAACCAGAGAAGTTCAGCTTTCCTTTTACTTCATTTTAACCTGTTCTTGATTTTTTTTTAACCTGAATTGTGGATAGTTTGCCACGCCTGACTAGAGGAAACCATCACCATATTGTTTCTGTTTCATCAATGCGTGGTTGAGATCTGTAATGACAAGTTCTTCTTTTGATGGAACCTGTCTATGTTATAAATTTTTTGTGAGTATATTTATGGTTTCTTGAATACCAAGAATCAAAACATACCTTAATTAACTGGAAAGAAAAAATAATGCCCTGTTCCTCTCTCCTAGTGGTACTTGCACTAAAAACAAGGTTAACATTGTTGAAAGACATGTGCAAGAGAATAAGCTCGGATGACATGAAATAATTGCTTTTGATGCGGGGTATTGTGGTTTCTGAGAGACTGAAATTTAAATAATTATAGCAATTTTTCCTTATCAGTATCTTTTTATAACTAACGATGCACTACTGATGTATATATAATGTTCATGTTCTTCATTTTATGACCATTGTTGTGAATGTAAATGTACAAAATGATTAACCTCTTCAAAGCAGTATACTTTCTGTTTTTAGCTTTTTTGTGTGTATAACCATGAGTTTTAGATGCAAAAATAAAAACAGGAACATTTGTGATAAAGTGACAGATAGAAAAGGATGGGGTTTAATACTAGGCTCTAGTTCAAGACTGCAGTAAGATCATATTGTAGAACATATCCTTTATAAAGTTAATACTTGTTAGGACATGTCATATTTTTAAAGATATAAACAAATTCTTATATCTACATTTATTTCATTATAACATAATTTACTCCCAAAATCACCAGGTGACTGAGCTTTCAGTATTTATCAAATAATTTTAAATTCTTTATTTGGTATCAGTTTGCAGGTGCAGCACAGTCTCTTGGTGCTGGTGCTATCTTGGTAAATCCGTGGAACATCACAGAGGTTGCTGCTTCTATTGGTTATGCGTTGGATATGCCAGCTGATGAAAGAGAAAAACGGCATCAGTTTAATTTCAAACATGTGAAGACTCACACTTCACAAGAATGGGCTGCAACATTTGTGAGGTTAATACTATAACACTGCTTGCGCTTTGTGCTTCTCGGGTCAGTTTTGTTCCTTGTTTTATTTTTCTTGTAAACCAAGCATCCTACTTGCAATAGTTAGTATAAGATGGAACAGTTACACATGACAACTTGATGCCTTGAGCCTGCCATCCATTAATTATTTTAATAAGGACTAGCATGACAGCAAAAGTTGAGAAATTTTGTTTATGATATGCCTAAGTAATATCATTCAATTTGTTTTATGCAAAGTAGATAGAAGAATTTTACGGGTTTCTTTTTTCTTTTGAACAACCCAATTTGAGGTGAGTTGTCAATTGCAAAAGTAGTTTATCAAATATTGTCACTGGAAAAATGGAAATTCCATTATTTGAAATAGCCATGTTAGTTTGTCCATTGCTCTAGATTTTGACCTGACCTTCTATGATGATCTGTGCCTCTTATGCTTTTCATGATTTTATTCTACAAGGTTTTTCTTTTTGCACAGTGAACTAAATGACACCATTGTTGAAGCTCAGCTTAGGACAAGACAAGATCCTCCATTGCTTCCCAACAAAGTGGCAGTTGACTGTTACTCAAAATCCAATAACCGATTAATCATACTGGTAAGCTGTTAGTTGGATCATCAAACGCTGAATAAAGGGCTGTTCCAAATTAGTCATCCTATTTGGCTCACTAAGTATTATGCTTACATTTGTATACAGAAACTAACTTGATATTACATGTACAAGTGCACCTCACATGTTAAATAGAAACACAAATGAGAACTTGTGTGTTTCCACTGGGGTTTTGTGAATGATTTAGAAGACTACCTCTCACCAATATGTATAGCTCCTTTTCATTAAAACAGTACCCTTTTGCCACAACTGCACTGCAGGGTTTTAATGCCACTTTGACAGAACCAGTGGATGCCCTTGGACGGGCTGGTCAAATTAGAGAACTGGAACTTAAATTACACCCAAATCTGAAGGAACCTTTAAAGAAGTTATCCGATGATCCACGGACAACAATAGTACTTCTCAGTGGGAGCAATCGAGCAGTCCTGGACAAAGTATTATCAAGAAAAGTCCATGTGCTTTTTTCATTTTCAGCAACATTTGCTTTTGGACTAACAACTACTTCATGCAGAACTTCAGTGAATTTAATATGTGGTTGGCAGCGGAAAATGGGATGTTTTTGCGACTCACTTCAAGTGATTGGATGACAACCATGCCAGAAAATTTAAACATGGATTGGGTTGATAGCGTGAAGGTAGATTGGCTGCATGAATCCAAGCTTTTCTCATATTAAGTTCCTCTATCTTTCTAGTCTGAATTTTTTCATGTTTTTATAAAATTTCAGCATGTTTTTGAGTATTTTACTGAAAGAACTCCACGGTCTCATTTTGAGCTTAGGGAGACTTCGATAGTATGGAATTACAAGTATGCAGGTATCTGACGATTTTTGTTCCCGTATTTCCTTTTATTTTTCAACCTACTAATTTTCTTCTAACAAGACTTTTCTGTTGATACACATCGTCACTTTACTCCCTTCCTAGAAAAGTGAGAGCCTTCTATGGTTAATTGCTAACTTATTGTGACTGCAATTAATATTAGATGTTGAATTTGGAAGGATTCAAGCAAGAGATTTGCTTCAGCATCTGTGGACAGGACCGATATCAAATGCATCTCTTGAGGTTGTCCAAGGTGGTCGATCAGTTGAGGTGCGCACAGTTGGTGTGTCAAAGGTATCATAAGCAATTTCAGTTGGCTAGTAGAGTCTCTCACCTTTCCTTTTCTGTTCAGAAACTTTATTTCCTCTACATGCTAGCACCTGACACTTCTTTTTACTGTCTTCCCTACTTGCTATTTTGGAACAGGGAGCAGCTATTGATCGTATCCTTGGAGAGATAGTTCATAACAAAGGCATGAAGGCACCAATTGACTATGTTCTATGCATTGGGCACTTTCTAGCCAAGGTGAGTGTACTTCATTTGATTTTCTATTCTTAGTTCAGCTGTGGCTTTGTATTTTCAGAGCAGCATAGCACTAAAAATGACTAAAGTGTTGCCTTATAACAGTATGGTGGCTATCCTAATGTTAGAACATCAATTGATAAGGTAATAAATTATAATATTGAACACTGAAATCACACGTAATACATCAACACACTTACTTTCCCGCAGAAAGAAGTCTCCCTACGGATAGTATTCAATGTCCACAACCTGAAAATAATTACACACTCCCTATTTACATAACTTACTACTATGTACCCCTAATAAATAACTGCCAGCAGTTATTTTCTATGCATAACATAGCTACCAAATATATAGGCCTTTCTATAAAGACAGATTCTAACACAGAACTACTTTCTAAAAGATTTGACAAATACAAAACCATTTTTTTATCAAATGTACTCCTAATAGTTAACTACCTCCAACCCATTAAGAATCCTTTCCAAAATAACTTGGATCTCAGTTCCCATCACCCAAGGACTAGACACATTCTTCAAAGCTTGAATGTAAAAATTAGAATGAAATTCTCGAATAATGTTGACTTTATTGATCTACATCAAATTAAAATTAACTGTGTATAATAGTTAGAATGAACTGTTTCAGGACGAAGATGTGTATAAATTTTTTGAGCCGGAGCTCCCTTGTGAATCACCTCCAGTACCAAGAGCTATGCTATCCAAATCCAATTCATACAGACCATCATCTGTGCCAAAATTTGCAGCCAACAAAGCAGGGACTAAGGCAGCTCAGTATAAGAAACAACGTTCGTTGTCAAACATAGAAAAGAGAGAACTTGAACAATTGAGACCAACATATCGTGATAGAATACCACAGCATGAGGGTTCCTCAGTGCTTGATCTAAAAGGTGATAATTACTTCTCTTGTGTTGTTGGACGGAAAAGATCAAGTGCACGTTACCTTCTTAAAACCCCAGATGATGTTGTCAAGCTCTTAAGTGACTTGGCAGAACATTCTTCATCAACTTAGCTTATTGTTTTTATATTGTTTTTTCTTGGTGAAGTGTCTATTCTTGTCAATTGATTCGGCAATGCTCTACATATCTCATTGCTAGGCATAAACTGACTGATAATTGAACCTGGGGCAGGCACGCAGTAAGCGTACCTTGACATTTACAAGACCATGTGATTTGAATGAATGCACACATTGGCAACATACTTTCTGCATATTTGTATCTCTCAAACTTAGGTTTGAAACTTCTGCTAAAAAAAATTACTTGTTTATGTTTTTCTTGAAGAATTGCTTTTACTTTTTCCTCAAAGCACGTTTAACAGAAAGCAAAAAAAGTGGTGGATTTTGTTTTGGACTGAGAATTTTACACTAAAGTTTACTCTAAAGTTAGCTTTTGACATCGTTGTCCCTAAACATTGATCACTTCCCTTCAGATCAATTTATTCCAAAATCAATTTTGTAAAATCAAAATGTTTTTATGTTGTGAATTTTTTTACTAAAAGCATTTCAAGCATGTAATGATGACATCTCAATTATTTTCAAAGATTTTTTTATTTTATTTTGCTTCCTTTGTCTAAATCAGTGTCCACACATTTTCTGCACAAGTTTAAATTATCCTATTACATTGATTCTTTTTATCATCTAATTAGTTTTAAGTTTAGAACCAATTCCTGTCCAAATTTAAAGCTGTTTAAATTAAATCATTTTTATTTTGTTTTATTGATAAATATATTTCAGTTTATCCCTTACGTATGTTTTCACAAAAAAGAACATTTGTTTTAATGATGCACAAGAACAAATTTTAAACAATTGAAAACTAAGTTTATAATATATTAAAATCATGATTCAAAGAATAAGTTGGCTAATACAATGACTATTATAATTACATAAATATGGTGGTGTGCTAAAATAATTAAAAAAAAGTTATGTATATTTGGTTCTTTACTTGTATTATCGTATGAGGATCAACGTCACTGAACCTGTAATCTCAACTTTCCACCCTATAAAAAGGAGACAAGGTACCCTTGAATCTCATGGTAAATAGCATGTAGCATGATTTGTTGACAAAAAGCCAGTCCAATACCCTTGGAGCTTAAAGCCAGTACCAAACAGAAGATTGATGTTTCTATTCTTCAATTGATATCAATAAATGAGAATACAAAACATGGAGGCATACACTTATTCAGTGACATACAAATAGTTAGAAAAATGGCCGCCTAACAAAAGCTTTCACTCTCATAATGCTCTTGAACCAAGTTTTATACTTGGTGTGGTATTAAATGAAAATAGGATCACCAATCCCCTAGCTAATGAATGGTTACATCAAGAATACAATTTACTGCTGACAAAGAAAAATTAACTCAGTGCAAGTCTTGGCTGGGGCAAAATGGTGTTGAGATGATGAGATACACCTCAAATCAAGTAAACAACTTGAATTAATTCCCAGGAGCTATTCTAGTCTTTGTGTGCTTTGGCACATATGCATATTGCCCAAAGTCCACAGTTTTTGGCCTATGAATTATGATAAACAGGTCACATACGAAAGTCTAAGGGTTAATGAATTCAGGATAGCAAAGAAAGATTACCTATTATCAGAAGTGTTCCGAACATTTTTCAGCGGAGCACGGAGACCACTAACACGAGTGCCAGAAGTGCATCTAAAGGATGATATCACAGAGACAAATCGTTCCATAGACTTCTCAGCTATTTCTGAATACTGACCCAGATGGGAAATGTTTGTCCCGAATTTTTCTTCTTCACTACTATTCTCTGTAGATGGTCTTTCAACATTGTGACCACAGGAACCTAAATTCAAGAAACATCAGAATTCAGAGAAACTTCACCAAGATATTTCCTTTCATGATTATTTAAAAAACATGTTTAGTTCTTTCTTCGTGATATCATTTCCGAACCCTAACTTCAATGTATTCAGTAAATTTCATGGCAGATATCTCAGCTGAGCCAGAATAAAACAAATGGAATAGGAAACTGAAAATGTACTCTATTTTATCCACATTGAAGGGTACTATGTTACTCATATATTCAGTTTTATAAGTAATTTTCTGCAACAAATATCCTTCTTGTGTATGGCTGAGCTTTTTGGTGATTAAGTAATCTCCATTTCTTCTGTATTGACCATCTCCTTTCATCATTTTTCTCCTTCCCTTGCATAAGAAGCATGATTTTCCATGAACCTCATTTCCAACTTTTCCAAGAGGGTTAATAGTGAGGGTTAATAGTGAATACCAATAAAACAAGTATCTTCTCCACCTCGGACAACATCACAAGTCAGTAATTTATTCTACTAAAACAAACATAGTCAATATTAAATTAAGATAAGCTACAGTTTAGATATTCTACTAAGACACCAGTCTGTACTTTAAAAGATAAGCTACTGTTTAGAATCAATAAGACTTTTGATTATCCATAAGCCAAATTTGTCAAGAAAATGAAACTGAAAATGAAATTTCTAAATGAACTGGTCCATCAGCATGTATAGAATCTTCTATGGAAGTCGTAATGCCAGTCTTAAAAGATTGGTAAAAATGGAAGCAAAAGAAAAAAAATATATAATTAGTGGAATAGCAAGACAATTAACACTATCTATTTCACTTGTGAAGGTGAAACCCACTAATATTTCTTCAAATTGATTTATACCGTTAATATGAGGTGAAGCACGCTGCATTTGCCTGGGATGCAAATTTTCCTGGAGAAAGTCAAACCATCAGTACAAGACTAAAAGTGAATGCTAAAGAAAACCGAAGGTTCAAAGTAACGAAATCCTACATTTTGAATATTGTCATTAGGGGATATCTTCCTTTTCAAGTCTTTATTCTTCAAATGGTTGTTACATAAATCACTGTCAGATATGGCACTTCTTCTGTTGTCAATGACTTTGCCAGAGGACAGGTTATCTTGTTTTTCATCACAAACATCCTTTTCTACTTGCTTGTGCTGAAAATAAGCACTCCTTACAATTACCTTTCTCGTCTCCCTGGTTTTTCCTTCAACTATGTCATGGAATCCCTGGTCTTTATTCTTCAAATGGTTATTACATAAGTCAGTGTCAGATATGGCATTTTTTCTCTCATCAATGACAGGGCCAGAGGCCTGGTACTCTTGTTTCTCGTCACGAACGTTCTTTTCCACTTGTTTGTGCTGAAAATAAGCACTCCTTACAATTACCTTTCCTGTTGCCTCCCTGGTTTTTCCTTCAACTATGTCATGGAATCCCTGGTCTTTATTCTTCAAATGATCATTATATAAATCACTGTCACATACGGTCTTTTTTCTCTCATCAAGGGCAATACTAGAGGACTGGTACTCGTATTTCTCATCACGAACATTCTTTTCCACTTGCTTGTGCTGGAAATAAGCACTCCTAACAATAACCTTTCCAGTTGCCTCCCTGGTTTTTTCTTCTTCTGTGTCTCGGACATTAGTGCTCCCATGCTCCTTGTGCAAACCCAAACACGGTTTATGAATTGGCTGCCTCGGCTGTTGCAGTACTGCATGTTCAGGGCTTTTCTTCTCCTCATCCACCATAGAAACTTAATTCATGCAAACGATGTAATGAGTATCATCAACTAACACATGTAAAGGCATAAGAAATTAGATTTTCCCATCCGAAAGATCAAATCAAACCAGCAAATTTATAGCTTACCATGGCATAGAGACTCTGTAAATTCAGAAGTTTTTGTGGCAGAATCATATTCAGTCTAAAGAAGAAAAAAAATAAGTTAAAAAATATCTAAAAAGAGTTTAACTACCTACAACGAGCAGATTACAGTTCAATATTCAGGCAACTTACATGGCTATTAGGATGACGGGCACTGCCCCAATTCTCAGAGTCAATGATTGATGCAGTACAGTTCTTTGTTTCATTAGCAGCAGTAGGTGACACCCGAGGTGCTCTGAATTTCCTTTTGGCTTCGAGAGAAGCAACACCTTTTATGGCTAAGGAAAATTACCGAGGAGGAATAAAAGAAACAGTGCCACTTACAAGTGGAAGTATGTCGTTAAGAAACATTGAGCCTAAATGCCATCATAATTCATTGCCTCAAGTTGATTGTTTTGAATGTTATATGACTGTTTTGAATGTTCTGTAATTATTTTGAATGTTATATAAACTTGAATCTGAAATTATAGAACATTGGTAACTAAAGCATCAGGAGGTTCGGAGTGAACCATAAAGTGCTGCCCTGCATTCCTCCCTTCTAAACAAGCTAAACTGATTGAAATCAATTCAAGAAGAATGCTTTTTAGGATACAAAAATACTTGGTCAAGAGATTCTTTTGCACAGGCAAATCAATCTTTTTCTTTGTACTTTCAGAATGAGGAGTTTTGAATTGACTAGTTCCTGCAATTGCCAATCTGGCTGTAAGATTCTCTCCCTGCCATTTAAAAAGAAAGAGTAACGATTTATTCATATTTCCTCAAGCTTTATTTACAATATTTTTAGCATATAAGCATGCATCTCATCAAAACTTAAAAAAATAGTATGCTCGGTGAAATAGTTGGCAGAAAGTATCCTCATTGTAGAATTTATACATACTCACAATCATCCATGCAAACAAAAAAAAAAAAATAGTTATAGTGAAGTCTTTTCAGTTGTCAATGCTATTCCTGCCATTTTCAAAACTCATTTTCTCTCACAATCATGCAATTTATCCTTCTTAATCCAAAACTGAACAAATGAAATCAATCATATTATTTTGAGCAAAAACGCACTAAAGGCATGGATATATCAGTTAACTAGAAAATCTACTTATTCATTTTAACAAACACACGGTTTCTTGTGGATAAAGATAAAGAAGAAATTAAACGGTTTACCTCAAATGGCATTTTGGTAATTGGATCAAGATCCCCTTTTGCTATTCTTTGTGCTATATCTTTTGGCATGGGTGTATCCCAGGTTAAGGTATAATTTCAAGTAAGATCTTATCATAGACGAGTAAACAAAAGGGAGCAGAGTGATACTAATTTCAAATGGAAAAATAACATTAAAAATGAAGGATATGGGCCTAAAAAGTCTAACTCGACATCAATATCATCAGGTATATTACACAAGTGGACAATATCTTCATTAATTGGATCGTACACCCGTTGATATTGGAAAGTATGTATAGCCTTCTTGAATGACTCTTCATAAAAGGGAGGCACAGAAACTCCACTGTATCTCAAGTGCTTAAGAACCTGATACATTGGAATTGGCATTAGAAATAGAAAATTTTCATTTAGAAAGATTTACACAAAAGATTTAAAAGATATATTATTAAAAGAAACACTTTCTAGGATTTCTGCTGCGTATAGATGTACCGGACTGCTTTAGTGGGTTTAAACATGGAAAAAAACATTGATAGTTAAATAAAATCCTTATTAATTTTAAGGTCCTGAACAATCATGCTTGTTCGGTGTATCAGCCGCACTTACCTTGTCATAACTTCTAAATTTTTTTATGCTTGCATGGGCTCTTTTAAGACCCATACCTGGCAAGGACTGAAGATAGTCACAGCCACTCAAAATACACATTTCAAGAACCATTTGTCTGTTGAAGCCTTCAAAACTAAGCTCCTTATTCTTTTGTAGCATGGAGTACTGGAACTGAACACCTTGACCAAACTTGTCCATTTTAAAGAGAATCTAAATTTTCAAGGAAGCAGACCAATAGAAAACCGATGAGTACATCAAAAAGTAGGAAGAAATATACAGCAGAAAACAAATAAATAACATAAAACATTTATATGTTAAGCCACCTGGTAAACTTACTCTAGGGCAGCCAAACGGTATAAGATCAGAATCTTCAGTTATAACTACATCAACTTGTCCACTAATTGCCAAGAATGTCATCTGGGCATCTGCCTCATAAGGAGCAACAATATACTGCACATTCTCCTGCTTCAATATCTTCCACAAAAAAACAATGATAAACATTTATTTGGAGATATAATAGAACTGTAAAAGATATTATTTGATCTTAGTAATAAATGTATACAACTGGTAATTAGGAATATTCTTGATTATTAGCCATTATTAGGTTTCCCTATATTATACTGATTATATTGTAACAAACTTTATACATATGATTTATAAGTAACGACTTGAGGGGGAGCATTAGATTTATTTTCAATATATAGGCCTAGGCCCGTCTTTGTGTAATGTATTGTACAATCTATATATAATATGTTCCTTTGTTATGCTCAAGACACAAGGATTATCTTATATTCTTAGACAGACAAAGGACTTGTGTCCACTTAGGTATTTTCTTAGCTTAGCATCAAAGTTGCATGATCCTAGTCTGGCATTGCCATTTCCCAGTGCAAATATAGGTTAGACATTTTGACCAACACTGGTATGATTGATTGTCACCTCAACAATAGTCCTATGTATCCTAGTCTGAAGCTTCTTTCTGATCAAGGGAAGCCACTGAAAGACCCTGGAAGATACTTTTGTCTAGTAGGCAGACTTAATTACCTCTCTAGACCAGACACCACATATGCAGTTAGTATGGTTAGCAAATTCCTAAAGGCCCCATGTCACAGCCATTGGAATGTTGTGATACACATACTTTGATACATCAAGAATGAAGCAGGTCACAACTTCATTATGTAGATAAAGGCAACTCCAAAATTGATTGTTATTCTAATGCTAATTGCGAAGGATCATCATTAGAAAGGAGGTCCACTTTTAGATATTATCTTCTCATTGGTGGAAACTTGATTTCTTGGAGTAGCAAGAAGCAGAAAACAGTTGCTAGATGTAGTGCTGAAGTTGAGTACCAGGAGTTACATGCAAGATTACATGGCTTAAGCAACTTCTCCATCATTCAAAATTTGGATATAAGTAAAGGATTTACATGTGTGATTAGCCACACAATTCACAGCAACAAAGAAACTTTTAAGAATTATTGTAATGAATATATTCAAATGAAATACATATAGGAGACTTACACACAAATGGAAACACACATACTCACATCACAACAACCGGAACATCTATGATATATTTAACTTCTTTTTACCTCAATTAGTTCACGTGCAACTTGGGGAGAAATATCAACTGCTTTTTGGTAGCACTCATAAGCAGCAGCTGAATTTCCGTCTAACTCATGTTCAACTGCACGTGCAAAACTATCCTTTCTAACCCTGCACTTATAGCATCGAAAATACTTGTTTCATGCACAGAAGTACAAAGACAGTCGATTAGATTTTAAGGTTCTTAAACCTGCCCAGAAATCAAAGAACTCCTCTTTGGAGATGCTGTAATAAAGTTCATAACCTCTTACTTCTTATCCTTTAATACTTAATAATTCCTTTTAAAAAAGGAGAGAAAAACTATAAAATTCAGACCCCATGATAATGTGTTATTTTCATAAGATTGGTTCTTCGGTATCTTTTCTGTGGCAAAAAAAATCAAAAACAAATCCAATGTTGTAAAGACATATAGAGCACCTGGCACGCTTGATCTCTTGTTCATTCTTCATTGGCAGAAGCCCCCCATCAAACACTAGAATGGGCTTAACCCCATAATGGCGCAACAAATTGACTCTGTGCATGCAATACTCAATGTGCCTAAAACCCACCAATACATAGACAAACCAAACTCAGTTGAACAGCACACCGAGTTTGTATGAAGCTAAGCCCATTTCAAAAAATCGAACTTTTACTAGCTGGCTTTCTCCAAACAATGAATCCAAGAAAACCCAATAAAGTAACAGCAAGGCAAAGGGTAAAAGGGAAGTGACCTGGTAGTGGGTATCCCTTTGCAGAGTTCGGTGCTGCAAGAAAGGGCACCTTTGTGGAGCCAAGAGTAGGTGTCCACCGCCACAGAACAACCCTTCAAGTCCTTGATATTGATCGGAACCATAATCGATTTCAATAGCGGCAAAAACCCCTGAATCCCCATTCCTAGTTGAAGAATCTACTAGGCTACCAACCACACAATACATTTCATATATGCAAGAAAATTGGGGGCAAGAAAATTGGCGCCAAAACATATTTGCTCTTTTTACGTGTTTTATATAAATTACATTTAATATATATTGATTTTTTACTATTTTGAGAAGGGAAATAGAATACGAGAAGGGGGAAAGGTCGAGATTCTAATAAAGAATTGTTTATTAATACATGATGTTGGGTTCGAGACAGTGAAAATACAAATAAGTATTGTTTTTTATTATTTTAATTGGAGATTATTGTATTTTATCCAATATGTATACTCTGCTTTCATCAACTTTAGTGAATGCTATTTATTTTTTATTATTTTTTTTGGCTTTTGAATACTGGAAATAAACACTGTGTTGCAATAACTATATAATGATAAAAGAAATATTCCATTCCCTATGGTTTTATTTACTAAACAGTAACACTTAAACTATGCCTCATTAAAGAACAGACTTGAATATGGTTGAAATTCTTTAAATTTGGGTTTTTTTTTTTTTCTTTTAGCTCTCTAAATTCAAATTTATTTTTTAGCCACTAAATTAAAAAAGAATATTTATTTTTATCCTTCAATATCATTCTTGTTTCCGTGGTTAACGGTATAATGACGAATATAATTAGAGCACTGATGTAAAAAAAAAAGTCACTTTTTAAATTGTTTAGCTAAAATATTTTGTTAATCCTTGAATTTATGTCAAATTTGATTTTAGTCCCTCAAATTTAAAAATGAATTATATGAAGATGTTTCAACATGTTAAAATAAAGACATCATCTAAAAAAAGTATTCATGTCCTCCGACACAAGTTTGGTATTATATTTTACTGTGATTTGTGAAGTTTTGTAAAGAAATTATGTCTAACAAATATAAGTGATGATATTTTTTTATGTTACATTTCAATTTCGAATCTATCAAGTAAATTTACCTAATAAATATATAAATTGTATTTTAAGATTTGAGTTAGACGATCTAGGAATTCTCAAACGATTATATGAGATATAAGATTTGATACAATGTTAAACTTAAATTTACAACTAATTGATATAAAGTGAAATTGTCTAATAAATATATACGTCGTACTCTAAGATTCGAGGGAGACAGTTTCAACAACTTTTTTCTATTGTATAATATCACCACATAAATCACATTGTATAGTTGTACTGTTGATAGATGGTTTATTAAATAATTGTTATTAGACAGTCCATTGCTATAGTTTTTGTTTCAGTTTTTGTAATAGTTATATCTGTTTTCAATTTCAAAAACCATTCAAACTCCTAACTTTAATTCGCAAAAAAAAAAGTATTAAATAACATAGAAAAATCATAAATCCAAAACTCTAAACCAAAAAATATGAACAAATAACACTAAAAAAAGTTTTAAATTTAAATTGATTAAATTAAAAGAAAGAGGTCTGACTAGTTCTTAGCTAACGCAATATCTCAACACAAAAGAATATAAAGCTTTAAAAACACTTTATCATGTATTAGAGGATCAAGCCAATATTTTACTTAAGAAAATAAAAATTCCAAAATATTTATGTTTGAAAACAATCACTCAAGAAATATTGATAAAATAAAAGCATGATAAATTTCAATTCCATCTAATGTTTAAGCACATTAGTTAACAAATGAGATAACATTATTATACTGTTTCCTTTTGTGATTTTATTAAATGGCAAAGTTATTTTTCGTTAAAATTGTATAATTTTAATTTAACTTGTAGTTTTTGTAAATTACAAAATCATTAAAATATACAATTTTAACTAAATTATATAGTTTTTTTTTATTTATGTAGCTTTTAATACTATGAAAATGCATACAAGTTTTTAAAACGGTAATTATTATTTAAATATTTATGTTTTTAATAATAATTATTCAATTCCAATTATTTTAATTGATAATGTATTTTAACTTCAATATCTATTACTCATATTATATAAATACAAATCACATACGAATACGAATCTTATATGCATTACATATCAAAATATTATATATATATATATATATATTAAACATAACATAAATATAGATTAATCATTATAAAAAAAACTAATACTCTCAAAACCTTAAATTTTGAAAATTAAAAAAAAAAACTCATTAAAAAAAAGGAAAAACCGACAGCTAGATAAAAAGAAACCACTATATCCATAATATTTTCTAATCCAACGCTTTTTTTAAGATAAAAAATAAAAAAAATACTAACAAAATAATATAGTGTAATATAAGATAAAATAAGAGATTCTATTAAGATAAAATAATTATGAATTGATAATCATATTATCTTATACCTTATATCTTATCATATTTAACAACAATATTATTCATTGAACCAACCCTATTTAAGCGAGTGAAAAGTGAAAAATCCAGAAAAGGAAGAAAGTTGTGAGATAGAGGAAGGTGAGGAAGTAGGGAACCCAATCGATCCCTTGCGCGCTTGCTACGATCCGCACGCATTCACTTCTTCACTCCATTCTCTTTCTCTTCCAAACCCTACTTCTTCACTCTCATTCATTTTCCGCTAAGGTAGGTTTCTCAATTCCATTTCCTTTTCCAATCCAATTCATTCATCTACATTCTTCCACTCAGTTCAGCTCACACTCTCCTTTTGCACTTTTCTTCGTCTTTTTGCTCCACAAGGTGCTGTGTCAGCACTTTACTTTCAGTGTTTCCGTTCCTCTCTAATGAATCTCTGGAACGGTTAGCTTTTAGTGCCAAAAACCCCTTCCGCTTACAACAGGTGCGAATTGAATCGAGGCTCTGGTTTCATTTTCTAATTGATCCGTAGCACTTTTTCGTGCTCAGTGCCGGCATGCCTCGCAAAGTGAATTGTGGACTCGATTTGGACGACGACTATTACTACGATGAAGATTATGACGACTATGATTATGATGATGTCGAGGCAGAAGGCCATGGTTAGTTAGTTTGAACTTTTTTTTTCTTGCCCGTAGTGTTGCGTGAAGATTTGTTTGTGTTATGTGGTTGCTTTCATATGTATTATTATTTTTTGTTTATTAGGGCACTTCAATTTTTTGCAAGTCAGTAGATTGTAGTTATTAATTGGTAACATGTTTTCAGTTTCTTGCCAGGCTTAGTTTGTTGTTATCATTGTTGTTTTTTTTATTAAATGGGTTTTACCCTTTTAGAAGTTAGGTTTCTTCTCCAGCTCAGTTAGTTGTTCGCTCTGTAAGTTTGTTGGGTACCTTGTAGTTCTTCCATTGAAAATAAGACATTATTTGTGTGAAGTTAGGTTTATATTTGTAGTTACATTCGCTAGTCAGTTAAGTTAGTTGGTTGAAGAAATTTGGCAAGCTGCCATTTGTAAGAAAATTAGGTAATTTGTAAGAGAACTGGTGTCTTTGGCTTAGAAGGCGCAGTCCCTTGAAAACTGTTTGGTGTGAGTGTTCTATTATATTAAGCTAATTACGTAGTTCATCCTTGTTTTCTGAAATAAGGATAAAATGGTTTCTATCAATTGGATTTTGGGGATGAGATGGAAAGAAATGTGAATGATGGGATATCGATTGCAATAAGCTATAGATGAGATGAAAGGCATATTCTATCGAATTGGAAATTCAATAATACGTGTGCAATTAGTCATTGTTATCAAAATAAACATTTATTAGTGGTTGAAAAGGAGTTAAGTTGGTTGTTGACTTACATTGTGAAAAAGAAATATTTAGGTATTATAGTATCATTTTTTCTAAATATCTAAAATACTGACAATGAAATAGATTAAGTATTTTTTCTACATTGGTATTTGGGGGATGTTGCTATTTGCTAAGTTTATTTATTTACTTATATTGTATCTACCTCCTAAATTTTTCTGCTGTAACAGGAGGACCTGATACAAAGCAAGAGACCATTAGGCCAGGTCTTTGGCAATGCCCCATCTGCACTTATGACAATGATGAGAGTATGACATTTTGTGATATTTGTGGCGTTGTACGTCGACCCTTGCCTAACACTGGAACTTCCGACAGTAGCAAAACAGGTAATCCAGTTAATGAAGAATAATATTGATATTAGACCATCCACAAATGTTTAGTCCTGCAAACCTCACTCTAAATATGCTGTCCTGGGTGTGAGGGATGTGTATTAAGATTACCTACTTTGAATAGGAATATGGCTAAAATGCTCATTATAAAGGCTCGCACAATCCTATTCTTCTGAGCTAGTTTTTGGGAGTGAACGAGACCCAGTCCACTTCTGATAAACTGTAACATAGGTTTCTCGACAAGAGAAAAATATGACCATCAAACTAAAATAATTCATCTAAATTGATAAGCAATTGATCTTGGCTCATGTATTCGTTATTGTTTGGTTTTAACAACTTAGAGGGAATTCAACTCTGTTCCTAAAACTGATCATTTTGCATCATCCAAATAAAAAATTAATTAAAATGAATGAGGATAAAAAAATTGGTATAAAATTTAAAAGAATAATAGAGATCTAAACTTTCAAACAAGGCCGAAAGAAGAAAATCTATCCAAAATTAAGTGAATGTTAGAGCTGACTTGACCTTATGTCCGGTAGGTGGTTGTGAACTTGTAATTATGAGTAGTTATTGTAGTTTCTCATCTTCAATTGTGCTTTGAGAAAGATGGTGTAAATGTGGTTATTATTGCTGCTTTTTTGTCCATATGAATTTGAAATTTTTCTGAATATATATAAGAAATAGAGGGACAGATGGGGGGGGGAGGGTGTGGTGGGGGAAAGGGAACTTGGAGAACAAGCCACCAAAGAATTTCTGAAGCCAAAAGGATGCATTGGGAACATAGAGGAATTGAATTAGGTGAGGCTGAACTGTAATAAATATTTCTCTAATTCTTATTGTCGTATGTATAATGAATAATGTCATGCTATTGTTCATATTTAATTGGTTTACTTTAGCTGAGAACAAGGGATGAAAATGATGATTTCTAGGGTCTGTTTTATGGTCTCTGCAAATATTAAGGATTTTCCTACTAGTTACAGAACTTGTAATAGTGAAAGAAATTAATGCTTTCTCTATATGGAAGTTTCCACCTCCTTCTCCCCCAATTCTAGCACCATGCCTTGCAGATGCTTTTTAGGAATGAATTTTCCATTCGATTTCCCTGTGAACTTATCACATATTTTGGGAGATTTCCTTTCCTTAAAAGGGAAACTGATCATGAGCAGTTACACTTGCATGAGGTCTGGTTTAGATCCCAAGGGTACAAGTTCGCAAAACAAGTTTATAATTTTTTTAGTGGAAAATAAAACGATCTATGTATTGAAATTCAACTGGATCCACTGAAAGGAAATGCCAAAGCAGATAACTGTTCAATTTTCCAATGCCACGTTTCATGAATACACATCTTTTTTTTTTCCCAGAAAAATAGGGACATGAATCCTCAGTGTTTCTGGTTCTTTAGCAATTTGCCAATTAATCTTTTAATGTAAGGTTAAATAATAAAACTTTTCTAGTAAACCGCATGTCAGTAGGATAAGGAATCATCAATGGAGCAAAACAAGAACAAATACAAGGAAGCTAATGACTAATTTTTTGCATGTCTAATAAAGGATAGGGGTGAGAGTCAAACAATAGAGAACATGTATCTGGCTGCTTAGTGTTAGGCTTACAACAATGGCCACGATATACATACCTATAACCTACTGAACAATGTCTTTGGTGCAGCTGAGGACATAAGCAAAATTCCTGGAGCATCCAAGCTGGCCAGGTCTCTTTTTCAATCATTACCACAAAAGATTCCCAAAGAGGTTGTATTATTTCCAAAGCCGGGTGATGATTTTCGGACAGATGGCAGTATCTTCTACAAGCTTGAGAATGTCCGGGGAGAATTTCATGAAATTCATAAAGATTTTAATACTCAGATCCATCCGCACTTAAACATAGGTGTTAACCAGTTTTGATTCAGGATGTGCATTTGATAAGTACAAACCATTTCTTCTAAATTTGACATTTGAATGTTATACTATAATAATTAGGGCAAATGTAATCAGTTCAAGTTCAGAGTTTGAATTAAAACATGTCATGATTTAGTTCTTGCGAATTGCAACTCCTTGCACGATCAAATTACTTATTCGTTCTTTTTTAATTACTAGTTATAAAACCATGCTTTTCTTTATATACAGATCCTTTCAAGTTTGATGTTCCATCCCCTGATGATGTCGTTTATACTGGTCTGCATTCTTCGAAAATGGGATTGAAAGGTATCATTCGCCCAACAAATGTAATTTGCCTGTAGGGCTCAAGTTAGAGGAAAAGTGTTTATTTGTTATGAGAGATAGTAGCCGTTATTTTGAAACTGGAAACTCATGCATATCAATTCTTTGTGCTTCACTTCTATATTTTTGATAAAATTATTTTTTTAGACTTTTTTGTAAAGAAAATGAAATATTATTAGAAAGTGATACAAAATCCAAGTTTCTGACATTTTTAACAACTTTTTGAGCTCAATGTCTGAAAATGTGGCGGAGGGATTAGATTAGGCTTTACCTTTCAATTGTTTCTATCAAAGCTGTGTCCTTGAATCACTCTTGGAAAGATTTCTTCTACTTCTTGGAGGTTGTTATAAGTTTGATACTTGGAAAGGTATTATGTTCTAAAATAATAATACCCTTGTGCTTGACATGGATGGTGATTTTTCTTCTACGGGGTATTGTATCTTGGAAGTAATATGGTACCGTTGAGAAGGAAGAAGCAAAGTGTGGTGACACGATTGTGAGCAGAACAAGAATTCAAGGCAATATTGCTTAAGGATTATGTTGAATGCTCTGGCTGAAAATGATTGTAGATAGTTTTAGAGTCAAATTTGAAGGTCTTGCGAAGCTCTATTGTGACAAGTTGAACATCAATGCTGTTAAAGAAAAAGTGAAGGGTTGGTGTATACGTCCAATGTCGCAATCAGATTTTAGAACATGAATTAGTTGGTGATTTAACACAGGGAATGAACAGTTTGAGCATTCGTAATATTATGCGAGGTGGGAATGGGACATATTAATAATCTTGAAGGGGGTGGTGTTGCAGTGTAAATGAGTTGTAAATATTAGGGTAATCAGATTGAAATCCCTGAAACAAAGACATTTAGGATAATTCATGTAGATTGTTTCCAGATTTAGGCCTGATTTAGTTGTATTTTTTTTTTATCGTAGTCTATATAATGTTATTTTGTGAATAAGGTCAAATACATTGAGAATTCTTCTCTTCTCGTCATATTACCACTTGTTTTTGAAAGTAAATAGTATACTTTATTTTATAAATTTATTCATTTAATATTTGGTTTGAGTAATAAAAAAGAAATAACATGACAAATCGAAAAGTAGTTGTATGTTCAATAACAGTTTTTGCCATCTCACTTCGAGCAGTATCTTTATCACTGTAGCTTTTACCAAGAAATGAAGAAATATTTCTAGGAAAAACTGAATAGTTTGCAGTTTTTCCATATTTATTATCTTCACAATCTAGTTAATGTACGTAAATATTAATCTATCTTATTTATATGATGCTTTCAGACAAAGTTACAAACAAAAAAAGTTCGAAACATTCATCAAGCATCGGAGAGATAAATGAACTTTCTGTACAATCAAATGCTGAAAGTTCAGACAACTTATCATCCTTAAATCAAAAGAGCAGGCAGGATAGGTCGGCTGAGAGCAAACTTTCAAAAAATGTAGCAACTGATCTGCAAACAAGTGGTAAAACTTCAAACAGCTTGCCAGAATCTCTGCCAAAAGACAAAGGTGAAAATATT
>Ga0099824_1000383_pt1 | contig 50031 bp, 27 predicted proteins | sample SiratrowhiteBW_FD_76837 | JGI IMG/M metagenome (GOLD analysis project Ga0099824, IMG submission 76837) | Root nodule microbial communities of legume samples collected from California, USA - Siratro white BW | ecosystem: Host-associated > Plants > Roots > Nodule | place: USA: California... | reverse complement strand
TTTATTAAAAAAAAAAAATTTTATTTTATTAAATTTTTTCTTTTTATTTTCTCTTTTTTTTGATGTTTTTTTTTTTTTTTTTTTTTTTTCATCTTACATTGCATTATATCTCTTGCTCTCTTATTAGATGATTTTATATTAAGGTCAATGTATGATTTAAGTATAAAAAAATAGAATCGTAGTTTTAGGACTTTAGAAATTAATTTTATTTAATTAAGATTGTTAGTAATATTTAAGATTGCATGATAAACGAATAATAAAAATAATAAACAAATACTTTCGGCACATTTTCATTGGATTTTTATGATTGTTTTAAATAATTAAAATAATTGAAAAACCACAAGTGTAATGAGGATCACTGGTGAGTCCAAATAGAAAAAGCACAAGTGGTCTTGGAGTTTGTGATATACCATTAATGCTTAAGCTATTTTAGTGAAGTCAACATGTTGAAACAAAGTGCTTATGCATGCCCCTCTATTAAGCAAAAACACGTTTCTTCACAAATACACAACCCTATCATACTCATATAATATATAACCTACAAAACATCTCTCAGTTGATGTTCTAGATTCAATACTAAAAATACATTATTTGAGGACACCCGATATGCTTTGAGTAAGTTTACATATACTCAAAATTTAGTTTCAGAAAAATTAGCTGCATTGGAGTTTCACAATATATGGAAAGATTACTTGAAGGACTAGTGTAACATTTTTTTTATTACATTGTAACATATTTCTATTATATAGATCATTTGTAACGTGTTCTTACTACATCGATTCGATATATTGAATCATCATCTTTATTAAATCTAATGGTGTTGAGATTGTGTTATTCTTTATTTGATTTGTGACAATATGTTATTTAGTTTTTTAGTTTATCTAATATATTATAAATTACTAAAGATTTTTTTTTTCTGAATGATATTAACTATACAACTTCGTAGAGGATAAGTTCACTTCATGGTCTTGAATCTATTTCAAGATATTTACTTATTCATTGAAATTATTATAATAATAGTTATCAATTTCCAAAATATATGTGCAATAAGCATTAAAAAAGCTTTGAATGTACCTGCTGGATTTTCATATCCGTGAGTATTGTAGTAGATTCTTCGAAAGATCTAATATAATTTTGAAAAAATATATTAATTTGTGATTTCAAATACGCTACCATAAAAAATAATTAATATTTATTGTATATGATGCAATGTCATTAGTCACAAAGACAATTTCAAAAATTCGTTTTAGTGTCAAAATATTATTTTAGTTACTATTTGTGATATTCAGTATTTAATTTTGATTAGTAGTCTTGATATTGCTTTTATATTTATGTTGACATACTTTAAAAAATATTTGCAAATTTATTATTCTAAGGGTTTTAACAGAAGACGTTATCATATTTTTTATATAATTAACTTCTAATCCAATATTAAATATATCTCTTCTTCCTAAGTGTACAACAACGTGTGTTATATATATATATAACGAAATTATTGTTGGAATTGGGATTTCGTTTAAAGAAAAAGATATAAATGGGGTATTTCTTCTATATTATATGGGATCATTATTGTAAAGGTCATGAGATGGAATGGCTTTTCTTTCTTTGACAGAAAGTAATCAATTTGAAATCTTGATTGAAAAACTATATTTCTAAGTGCATGCTTTTTTACAAGTAATATAACAATTAGGGTTTTAGTGAATCATTGAATCAAATTATATTTCAAAGGAGAATTAACTGGAAGAAGATGAATACATCATAGTTTAGTTAACAAATTGCATTAGATTACAGTTGAAGCAAAGGAATATAGCTGAAAGAAGAAGGCTTTATTAGGGTGAAACGAAGTAGCTTAGGCATTGAATATTAATATTATAGAATAGATATAATCATGAGTATGGTTGAAGTTGAAGTTGATCAGATTGAAGGAGCATTGACCAGCCTGCAGTTTTCCCTGATCTGACCATCTGAGTCTGTAAGTGGAGTCATTATGCTCATCTTCACCATTGCATCTGCAAAGTCCTTCTTGAATTCGTCCACGTTATTGCTGTAACTAATCACTTGATCCTTTGTGCGGTTATCAGTGTCGATGTTCGCGAACAGTTGTTGATCCGAGTGGACCAGACCCTTCTGCTGCAACAAGTTCTGGTAAAACGTATTGTCAAGTTTGAATGGAGTGGTAGAATCGAAAGCGCTTAAATTGTCATCACCACCTTCAAAGGGACACTCTACTTGCCTTTCTGCTGCAAATGTAGGGTCAATGTTGGTCTCGTTATAAATCCTCGTTCTGAAGAAACGGCACCTCACTAGTCCTATCGAGTGACCACCTGAACCATCAACATATAAATCAACACAAGTTCATTAAGATTCATCACTTTATCAATCATTTTAACAACCTAATTTTGTATATATATCAGTTTTATGTGTATGTGTTTACCTGATAAAGTAACTAGTTCTCTGACAGTGAAATTTTTCTTGTCGAAAGCACTGATGAGGGCATCAAGATCAAAGAAAGGAGCTGGTAAGTCTGAATTAGATTCAGCTAAACTTGCTGTGGTTGAATCTCTTCTGCCTAATGGTACGTCCCATCTTGGTCCACCAAGCTGAGATATAATTAATTTAAACTTATCTTACAAATTACTTTATCTTAATGCATGTTATGTAATTATACACCACAATCTCAGCAGCTAATCTTAATTGAATAAGATAAAGTATTAAGTATACTTACTTCAAAAACAGCGTCTCTCGCGGCAACGGCTAAGATGTCAGCACAAGAGACAACACCTTTGCACTTGTTCTCCAATTCTGATTTTATGTTATCTATTACATCAAAACCCCTAAGGGAGTTTGCATTTGGAAATGAATTCTTCTCCCCAGTGAAATTAGCCGTGTCGTCTAACAATACTGATGCATCACATCCCTGCATGTCAAAACAGATCCATGTCAAATTGATTTCCTTACAGCTATAACACGCTCACTTTTCATTTTCAATGCCATGAAATCATTACATAGTCTAGGGTATAGCCTGTTAACAAATTTGCATGTAACTACATGTCACCTAGAGATTAGTAAGACTAGAGAGATTACTAATGTTAATTGATTTTAGACCATGATGTAAATGTTTTTTCCTCTATATCAGTACTAATCTGCATGAGCTAGGCTTGGATTATAAAACACGCAACATTCACATGCAATAGTAATAATAGGCTCATGCATGCAGCAATGCATTATTTTGAATGTGAGGTTTTGATATGCAAACATGATATATAAGATGCTGAGAGTGAAAGGAGACTTGCTTGAACGAAGCAGTCATGGAAATGGAGTCGGAGCAAGGATGCCCCCATGCGAGACTCATTTTGCACAGCTGCTTTCACTATTTTCTTTATGGTGGCAAGGGCACCAGGACAAGTTTCATTGTAAAATTCAGTGGATAACTGAGCTGAAGTAACCCCAATAACACATGCAATCAAAGTCAAACAAAGTTTTAGTTTGAAGCCAAACATAGAGAGAGAACTTGTAGTAGGCATTGTCAAAAGCCAAGAGTTTACAAGTGGTAAGAGAGGTTTCAAGATTAATGCTGGATGGTTATGATGGCCATGAAATGTTACTCTTATATAGAAATTTTGCTGCATGTTTTTTTGTTGATGTAACTATATGGTCAATATATCCTCCGGGTCAATAGTGTATATATTCAGACATGTCTAAGAAAGAATCCTTTGACTAAAGCAAAATGGAGGAACTGGATCTGCAAAGCCATGCAAAAACTTGCTTGAGATTACGAAACCGTGTATAATATAAAGTTGTTAATTAGCTGTATTGTGCTAAACAAGTTTGACTTCATCAAATTCTTGTAGATTTCATTGCAAGACACTGCATCTGCAATCAACCTATAGGGCTGGATTGATCCAAATATAACTGAAAAAACCTATAGTTTACTGCTGTCAACTTGGCTTCATGCTTGGATTCCAACTTCATTAGGTTATGATTCCTTTGTGTTTAACGTGGTGGCCGAAAGAAAACCAGAGAAAGCTTCTTTGCTAATGAAACTTAGGAGAAAAGATGTACATTGTAAGAAATAAGAGGAAAAGATTAATAACTTCAAATTCTGGGGATAGGGTTTCTGAAAGGCAAACACTTTTTTTACAGCAAAGTGACAAGTTAAACAATTATATTGATAACCATATTATCAATATAATCAGTAAATAATCAGTACTTAAGTACTTAATCAAAATACTATTGACTGAATTAGACATTATTAGTATAAAAAACTTGTCAATATTAGAAGAAATTGTTGTTAAAAACACCATATACATCGATGCAGAACAGTCCCACGTTATCACAATATAGGGTAACTTCTTCAACCTTGAGAAAAAGAGAGAAGAATAAGCTATGTACAACAAAGATTAGTTTACAAGAAAGTAGGGTAGAAAGAAGAGGACAAGTGAATGCTCAAGTACAAAAATTATTACTCCTTTTTCTTAGATATAACAATTTGTAAAATCTTTGATTAGACATTGTTACAGTCAATTGATTAAATTTAATTTTTTTGATAAACTTAATTAATTAGTTAATACATACATGTAATAGCATAAGCATATTTATATGTGACATATAAATAACTAAAAAGGAAACTTATGTTTAATTAAATTTGCTATTATATATGAGACAAAGTATGCTTCATAAAAAAAAAAAAATGATTAAGCACGTGCTGATAATATTTGATTGAAAATAAATAGACTAATAAAGGGAGAGAAAAAACCTATTTTTAAAAATTAATATGAGCAAAATTGGAAAAAGTCTAACTCTTAGTTTATAAGTCATATACTCCTTTAAGTATCAAATTGTAAATTAGGAACGACATTTTTTTTTTTTTTGGAAAAGCCTTCCTAATCAAACATTCCAAAATAATCTTACTTCGAATAAAAACGCTCATTGACAAATTTATAAAAAAAAAATTATACAATAAATAATTTTACGATTGATTTCAACTCTACCAAAATATAATTACTATAGGGAAACAAATGTCTAAGAATAAAAATCAAACTCAACAATATGATTCAAATAACTAAAGGTATTGATAATTTATATATAATTATATATTCTGGACTAAGTTAAGCATCGATCAAATTATATATAGGATGATTTGGGTCCAATCTGACTAATCTAATATGATTCAAACTTAACATTTAAAAATGTATTTTTGACCATGTGATTTATCAGGTTAATCGGATATTAATTATTCAAGTTGTGGGCTTCATCATGTTATTCAGATTTAGTTTGTTTGGGTTTTTTTTTTAAATATTTTTAGTTTAATTATTAAATTAAAAAAATTAACCCTACCAAAAATAAATTTTAAAATATATTTACAAATTTATAAATTTTAAAACATCATTTTAGTATTGGATATCACAAAATTCTATTATTTTTTCATACTCAACTCTTATCATCCATTTTACTAACTTCGTTTATCAAATACCATCTTGCTCTCTCATTTGCATTTTGAAAATAAAAAAATAAAAATCAAGTCGTTAGTTTTACTCTTTGAAATGTATAAAAGTTCATGATGTTTAGTTTCAAATATGTGTTGAGTTAGGAATGGTGGCATCATAATCGATCATTCTTGAGGAGAGCTAACATGCAATCAATAAAATAAAGAGTTTCTTTGTACTCATTTTCGGTTCCACTACCTTCAATTTCATTCATTTAGCATCTCTTCACCATTTTCCTTCCTCCACAAACTGCAAATTCATCATCAAAACGAGGATCAGGTTTTTACTATTTCAAATGCGTCTTTCTTCTGTTTGTTAATATTGACATAGAATGTTCAGACACAGATTCTACAGTTATGACAGGAATCCCAGAAAGAGAGAAAAAAATGTATTATAGGAAGATGTTATGTAATATAAGGGGTGCGTGACTATAAATAGAACTAGGGTGTGTATGGTGAAGGCTAGTTTTTCATATATTAAAAAGTCTTTCTTCGTTTTCTGTTTCTTCATGTCGACTACATCTTCATCTCTTTCTTCTTCTTCTTCTTCATCCGTTTCTTTCACTCTTCATACCTTCACATTGAAATTAGATTAGATGATACTAATTTTTTTCTTTGGCAGCAACAAGTTCTTGCAACAGCAATTTCTAGGAAGTTCTTCCACTTCTTAAGTTCTCGCATTTCTTGGAAGATTCTTAAGTTACCTACTAGGTCTTCAGTTAATTATTCAGCGTCTTCAATTAATTATTCTTCTGCAACCTACTATTGGATCATTGTAGTAACACATGCAGTTTCATACACAAGTTAGAGAGTCTCAAAGTGAAGAATGTGTATTAGAAATATCACCTTGAATAATATATAAATAAATAGGTGTAAATCTTATTTTAGAAGCTAGTTCATCCATTATAATTATAAGGTTGAGTGAGAAAGTGAAATTCTTAAGCGAAGAAACAACTGAGAAGACATGTGTGACCATATGACCATCAAACGCGTTTACTATAGGAGCAAATTGTGGATCTGGATGTGAAAAGAGAATATAGATACATGGTTTCTAGAAAAAAACTATTATTAATCCTGTGATTTTTTTTTCAACTAACGATAAGGAATGAGTGAATCATTGAATAAAATTATATTTCAGAAGACAATTAACTGTAAGTAGTTGAATCCAGTTATACTTTAGTTAACAAATTGCATTAGATTACAGTAGTCGAAGACGAAGAATAGATGAAGGAAGGATTTATTTGAAGAAAAGAAGTAGCTTAGGCATTGAATATTAATATTATATAACAGTTATAATCATGAGAAAGTATAGTTGAAGTTCATCAGTTTGAAGGAGGATTGATCATCCTGCAGTTTTCCCTGATCTGACCGTCTGAGCCAAGAAGTGGCGTTATCATGCTCATCTTCACCATTGCATCTGCGAAGTCCTTCCTGAATTTCCCCATGTCTCTGCTGTACCTAATTACTTGATCCCTTGTGCGGTTATCAGTGTCGATGTTGGTGAAGAGTTGTTGATCCGAGTGGACCAGACCCCTTTGCCGCAGCAAGTTCTTGTAAAACGCATTATCAAGTCTGAATGGAGTGGTCGAATCAAAAGCGCTTAAATTGTCATCACCACCTTCAAAGGGACACTCTCGTTGCTCTTCTGCTGCAAATCTCGGGTCAATGTTGGTCTCGTTATAAATCCTCGATCTGAAGAAACGGCACCTCACTAGTCCTATTGAGTGACCACCTGAAACATCAACATATAAATCAACACAAGTTGCTTAAGATTCATTACTTTTTCAACCATTTTAACAGCCAAATTTTGTATATCAGTTCTAACGGTATTACCTGATAAAGTAACTAGTTCTTGGACAGTGAAATTTTTCTTGTCGAAAGCAGTGATGAGGGCATCAAGATCAAAAAAAGGAGCTGGTAAGTCTGAATTGGATTCAGCTAAACTTGCTGTGGTTGAATCTCTTCTGCCTAATGGTACGTCCCATCTTGGTCCACCAAGCTGAGATAATTAATGTAAACTTATCTTACAATTTACCTTCTTTTAATGCATGTTATTTAATTATACACCACACTCTCACCAGCTACTCATATGGGTACATGAATCTCAATTGAATAAGATAAAGTAGTAATATACTTACTTCAAAAACAGCGTCTCTCGCGGCAACGGCTAAGATGTCGGCGCAAGAGACAACACCTTTGCACATGTCCTCCAACTTTGATTTTATGTTATCTATCACTTCAAAACCCCTAAGGGAGTTTGCATTTGGAAATGAATTCTTCTCCCCAGTGAAATTATCAGCGTCGTCTAACAATACTGATGCATCACATCCCTGCATGTCAAAACAGATCCATGTCAATTCATTTTCTTACAACTAACACACTGAACACTTTTCATTTTCAATGCCTTAAAATCATTACATAGTCTGGGTTATAACCTGTTTATAAATTTGCATGTATTATCATTCAATTACATGTCACCAAGAGATTAGTCAGACTAGAGTGGTTATTAATTTTAATCGATTTTAGAGCATGAGGTAAACATCTTCTTCCTCTATATCAGTACTAATCTGCATGAGCTAGGCTTGGATTATGAAACACGCAACATTCACATGCAATAGTAATAATAGGCTCATGCATGCAGCAATGCATTATTTTGAATGTGAGGTTTTGATATGCAAACATGATATATAAGATGCTGAGAGTGAAAGTGAGACTTGCTTGAACGAAGCAGTCATGGAAATGGAGTCGGAGCAAGGATGCCCCCATGCGAGCCTCATTGTGCACAGCTTCTCTCACTGCTTTCCTTATGGCTTGAAGGGCACCAGGACAACTTTCATCGTAAAATTTAGTGGATAACTGAGCTGAAGTAACCCCAATAACACATGCAATCAAATTCAAACACAGTTTCATTTTGAAGCCAGACATAGAGAGAGAACTTGTAGGAGCCATTGTCAAAAGCCAAGAGTTTACAAGTGGTAAGAGAGGTTTCAAGATTAATGCTGGATGGTTATCATGGCCATGAAATGTTACTCTTATATAGAATTTTTGCAACATGTTCTTTTGTTTATGTAGCTATATGGTCCATATCCTCCGGGTCAATTGTGTATATATTGAATCATGTCTAAGAAAGAATCTTTTGACTGAAGCAATATGGAGGAAGTGGATCTGCAAAGGCGTGCAAATGATGAGATTACGAAACCGTGTATAATATAAAGTTGTTAAATAGCTGTATTGTGCTAAACAGGTTTGACTTGATGAAATTCTTGCAGATTTCATTGAAAGACACTGCATCTGCACTCAACCTATAAGGACGGATCGATCGAAATTTAAGAGAAAAACCCTATAGTTTATATATATGGTTGTCAACTTGTGTTCGTGCTTGGATTCCAAGTTCATTGGGTTATGATCCCTTTGTCTTGAATTTGGTGGCCAAAAGAAAACCAGAGAAAGCTTCTGTGCTAATGAAACTTAGGAGAAAAGATGTACATTGTAAGAAATAAGAAGAAAAGATCAATAACTTCGAATACTGGGGATAGGGTTTCTGAAAGGATAAACACTTTTTTTACAGCAAGTAGTAATGTATTGACAAGTTAAACAATTTTATTGACAACCATATATCAATATAATCAGTAAATAATCACTTGCTTAATTATTACTCATCAAAATATTATTGATTGAATTAGATGTTATTATTATTAAAAAAAAAAAAAAAAAAAAAAAAAAAAAAAAAAAAAAAAAAAAAAAAAAAAAAAAAAAAAAAAAAAAAAAAAAAAAAAAAAAAAAAAAAAAAAAAAAAAAAAAAAATTAAAAAAAAAAAAAAAAAATTTATTTGTTATTTATTTTAAAAAAAAAAAAAAAAAGTTAAAAAAAAAGTTATTTTTAAAAAAAAAAAAAAAAAAAAAAAAAAAAAAAACGTGTCCATGTTAGAAGAAATTGCTGTTAAAACACCATATCAATGCAGAAATAACATTATCACAATATAGGGCAATTTCTTCAACCTTAAGAGAAAAAGAGAGAAAACAGAAATACAAATATTACTCTTCAAGAAGATATAATCTACAATGATTTATAAAATCTTTTGATTTTAATTTTTCATTAGACATTGTTACTGTGATAAGTTATTGAAACTTAAAAAATTTGGAATTGGAAAACGAAATAAGTGAATTGATTAAAGAAGTTTTTTTGATAAACTTAATTAATTAGTTAATACGTATATCTAATAGCGTAAGCATATTTATATATGTGGAGATAATAATTAAAAATTAGTAAACTTATAAATTTGCTACTATATATATCATCAAAGTATGCTTCATAAAAAATAAAAGTGAAATGATTAGGTCGGTGCTGATACTAATTGATTGAAAATAAAGACACTGATAAAGGGAGAGCAAAAACCTATTTTTTAAAAAAATAATATGACCAAAATTGGAAAAAGTGTAACTCTCAGTTTATAAGTTATATACTCCTTTAAGTATCAAATAAGAAATTTTAAATTAGGAACATTTCGAAAAGCTTCCTAATCAAACGTTCTAATAATCTTATTTCTAATAAAATATTTCATTGGCAAATTTATAAAATTATCTTGTCACACATTTAAAAAGTTTTTATACGAAAAATAATTTTACGTTTTATTTGAACTCTACCAAAATATAATTACTGAAATAATTCAAATTGATAACTAAAGTTATTGATCATTTATATATAAATATATATTCTATAATAACTAGGTCTAAGCATCGGTTGTATTAGATAAGATTTGGGTCCCATCTCTCCAATCCAATATAACTCACATTTAACATTTTATAATTTATATTTAACCATTTGGTTTATCGAAATAGTCGGATATGAATTATTCAAGTTGCGGGTTAATTTGATCGTATTATTCGAATTTAATTTATTTGGGTCAAATTTCTTATTAAAAAAGTATTAGGATATAATAAATGAAATAAATTTGTCGAACTTTTAGTAAGAAAAGTCACATATATAATTTTAATAATTGCTTTATAATGGACTATGAATTTATTACTAAATTTCAAAAGAAATTAATCCTACCAAAAATAAAATTTTAAAAATATCTATAAATTATAAATATTAAAATATTATTTTAGGATATCACAAAATTGTAATCTTTTTTCACACTTAACTGCTCTTGTCTACTTTACTAACTTTATTTATCTAACCGTGTCAATTTTTCTTCTAAGTGGGAGATTAATTCGCTTCTTATTCTTTTTACAATATATATTCGTTTAATCTATGTATCTCTTAATAATTATAGAGACAACTGATTGTTCAACAAAATATTTAATGCTGGTTGTTAGATCAAATGAACAAGTGAAATATAGAATGATATCATACACCAACTTTGCTCTCTCATTTGCATTTTGGAAAAATAAAATAAGTGCAGTGTCTTAGAAGTCGTTAGTTTTAAGCTTTGCAATGTATTATAGCTAAAATTGGTTTTAAATGTTCAGGATAATTAGTTTCAAATATATGTGAATTCTGTTTTCAGAATTTTGATTTGAATAACTACAGGCAATATGAAGTCCAACATAATAGTTTCAGAAATTTTAGAAAAGCACCTCGGAAATCCCTCGTGCTTCAGTAGGTAATGGGGGTATATCGGACGGGAGATCAATAAAATATTAGCATATTAAATCAGAGACTTTACATAGTCAGAGAGACATTGTAAAATCCCGAAGGCTTAAAATTTAAGCAAATGTTAGCATGCAATCATTAACATATTTGACTGGATTCTATCCAAACCAAAATGAAAAGGCTTACACCACTAATTGATCTATATAGCAAGTTCAAAATGATTTATAGACTTCATTGGCCAAAGGAAAAACATAGGAGCACCAGCAGCTATCGTTGTATTATTTTGTTTAAAACACTGCTAAATGCAAAATATAGAACTGATCACTCACCAAAAGACTTTAGTCATTAAGGCCAATAATGAAGAACAAAAACACTGTAAGACAAGTCAGATAGCTTCATCTTCTACGTAATTCACAGCTAGGTCCCAATAATGAGGAACACCAGCATCCACAAAAACTTTTCTGCCGGCTGCTTCAGTGATGCAATCATGAACACTGAACCTATTGAAGCTGGGTTTTGCAACACTTCCTTGCCACACCAGAACACACTTATTGACAGGCTTATCATCATCAGAATCTTCATTTTCTTCGTTCTCTTTTGAAACATCACTCCAATTAATACGCCTAAGCATAAGTTTCCCATACCTCTTAATCGACTTGCTTCCACCTTCAACCACAACAACACTAATACCATCGCAGATCACAGCACATCCACTCAAACGGTTCTCTTGAGCATTAACATCAACTCTAAAGCGGGACTTCGGTTGTGAGAGATCATTTATCTTGTAAAGAGAGACAAGCGTCTCCAATGTATTTGGGTCATCAAACAATTTCCTTTCCTTTTTCTCCCGCAGCTCTGCAGGAGTAAGCTTGCGTGCAATGTTTCTATCCATGTGAGCCTGTTCACGCTCAGCAGCGGCACTACGGACTTCCTTTTCAAGCCGAGTAGGATCTTGAGTTGCTTCAGTGCCAAGTACTTTCATTAAATTGCTAATCTTGACCTTTGGTTTTGGTGGTTCTATGACACCCTGTCTTATCATCTCCTGTCGATCTTTCTCCTTAGCTATACGTCTTTGTGTCCGGAGTTTCTTCTGTTCTTTCTTAGTTAGCTTGAGTGGTTGAGGTGGTGGAGGTGCAGGCTCAGCAGGAGGTTCAATTGGTCGGGGATGCTCCACATAAAAAGTGAACTTTTCCATTTTCAGTTTATCTTCACCTATGATTCCATTATCAATATCACCATAATTTCCAGTATGCAGAAGAGGCGCGTCCCTGTTAAATTCAAATAGTTAATGAACACAATAGAATGAGGCAATACTAGACATAAATAGATTCCCAGTGCCAAATATTCATTGTCGGATTCAATTTACCAACTATTCAAGCAGTCTGTTTTCAAATGTCACATTGTATTACAAACATAAATAAAAGAACGCAGGGTCATAACTACTTGAAGTCTTAAACCAGACAAATACAGTATACTTGCTGAATCTAAATTGCTAAAATTTGGAACATTCAACTAACACCCTTAAAAAGAATCATGACCCTTTTATGAACACAAATAGAAAGCCATAGTTCAGGCTGGCATAAACTTACCACCATTCAATTTCTGGAATTTGGTCCTTGGGTTTTTCCTTAATTACAACTCTCTCGGTTATTTCTATTAAGTTTGGATTTATATCAGGAGCAGCCTTTGCCTTTGCCAACTGTGCTTGTTTGGCCCTGTGCTCTTTTGCTTGAGCTTCTCCAAATTTACTCTGCATGAGCCAAATAATAATGACAAAGCTGTCAAAGTACATTCAAGGCAATTGAAAAGGTTATATGGAAAGACAGATAAAGATTACACGGAGCTGAGACCTCCTATTAGGGGAGCCTATGTCTACAAAGCAGACATGGGAGGATCATGGGATGAGGCCCTGTAAAATTGTAATAAAAAGAAATAACTAATAACTGACTACAGTTAGTTAGTCATTAAATAGGTGGGTATTATAAAAGAAGCGGTTGAGTTAGAAATGGTGGCATCATAATTGATCAAGTGTCTAAAAAACCTGTGAAGCAGTTTAATATACAATCAAATAAAATAAAGACTTTCTTTCTACTCATCTTCGGTTCCAGTACCTTCAATTTTATAGATTCAGCATCTCTTGACCATTTTCCTTCCTCCACAAACTGGAAATTCATCCTCTTTGGTCGCAGGAGCTTTGTTTTATTAATACCCATCCTTTCGTCAAAATGAGGATCAGATTCAGGATCGATATCCAATACAGGTTTTAGTATTTCAAATGCGTCTTTCTTCTGTTTGTTAATGTTGACCTGGAATGTTCAGACACAGATTCTACAGTTAAGACAGGAATCCCAGAAAGATAAAAAAATGTATAGCAAGAAACAACTGAGAAGACACCAGACCTTTAACGTGCTAAGGTTGCTGGGCTTAGTTACATTAACAACATTTCCATGTTCATCTATTTCCCGTCCCTGAGCATCAAGACGAAGAACCGGGGCCTTGGTGGGTTTCTGTGGAATAGCAACATCAGTCACCATATGACCAGGAAACGTATTTATTAGAGGAGCAAATTGTGGATCTGGATGAAATCCCAGCCTGGCAGCAAGCTCTTGAGCACGCCTGACAGCTTCCAAGTTGGGTAGATTTGCAATACCAGTAGTGCTAGTGCCACTAGCTAGAGGATTTGCAAAAGTAGCAGAGGCAGTTGATGGGAAAATCGACATGTTTGCAACAGGGCCCAGATAAGCTGAGGTGGAAGATTTTGATGCGACTCCAGCAATCGAAGAGGGCACTGTAGATTCACCCTTTGAACCCAAGTTTGAGCTTCCTTGCGAATTTTGGGTAGAACTCTTATTCAACTGCACAACCAAAAGCATGGCAATGAATGCATTCAGAGGAACAAGCATAGAAACAACAAAATATATCAGTATCGTCTGACTCTGGCAGCTACTAATGAGAAATATCCAGCCGACACCAAATACTTACGAATAGATAAAAAGTGCAACATTAACATACCTGAGGAATTTTCTTCAGTTTTTCTGCCAACTCTTTCTGCATTTGTAAAGCTTTCTTAGCCTTGGCTAGTGCATCAATAGAGAAGCTTCCGGGTTTTCCAGCCGTTGAAGAAGGCCCATCTGTACTAGATCTTCCAGTAACCTCATGAGACCTGGTAATACTAACACCCTTATTTTCATTTGTGGTAAAATTCGAAGATACCTTGATAGGAACAGAAGAAGGGGTCAAAGATGTCTCAGGCACAGCCAAGGGTGCCACAGCAAGTGATCCCAATGCACCCTGAAAGAGCAATCAAATAACAGAAGATAAAGAATCAGAAAACACAGAACAGAAACAAAAATCGCAAATACGACACCGCGCAAACCGAACTACAGGTAAAGATACGAACAATCAAATTACACATCGATAGATAGTCAAGTAAACTAGCAATCCAATTCTAGTTCATTAAGCATTGACTGAAATCAGACAACCCTGCAATTTATAAGGAACACTATGAAATCAAGCACATTACAATTCAACTATAACCAAGAAAACTAAAAAGAAATGCTACGAAATATCTGAAAGTTAAAACATAGCATTAAAATAAGGGAAAGAAACTGACGTTTTGGACAGATGCAGTGTCTTGGAAAGAAGCAGAGGCATGGGAGCCATTGGTGACTTCCTCCTTGACACTGGCCTCAGATATGCCTCCGATTTTATCATCACCGTTTACTTTGTGTTCTTCTTCTTCTTCTTCCTTTTTTACTTTATCCCCAAACTTCCTCCGTTCCCTCCTCTCCACGGAAACCCTAATTTTCTTATCCTCGAAGTCCCTCTCCTCGCTGAGCTCCCTCTCTTTGCGCTTGTGAGAGTGCGAGGAGTGTCGCGCCTCCACCGAATCTTCCCTCTCCTCATCGCGCTTCACCTTCGACCTACTCTCTCTTTCGTGAACCCTATCCTTGCTTCCTTCTCTGTCATAAGCCCTATCCCTATCTCTGTCCCTGGATTTGGCGTCGCGCTTGTAATGCCTGTCCGATCGGTGATGGCGGTGGTCGTCGGAGTCGCGATGGCGGTGGTCGTCGGAATCGCGGTGGCGTTCGAAGTGACGATCTCTGCTTCTCTTTTCGGATTTCTCTCTATCGTCCATTTCAGGGTTTGGATTGGAAGATGCTTCCTCTCTGCTATTGTAAATTGGGTTTACCTTTTATTATACTTTTTACTATAAATTTATATATATTAACATAACCTGAAATAAAATTAAAAAAAAATCAATAAAATTTTATAATACAATTAAAAAATGTTGATTTTTCTTTAACTTAGTCATGATTAAGAGATTCCCAAATAATAAAAATATATCTATGTTTGTAATGACATGGCTTAAAATCCATATTTTTAGTTCCTAAAGTAACATTATTTCTTTAATTTTCAATTATATGTAATCTTGATCCCTAATTTTTTTTATACAATTTTGATATCTTAAGGTTTAATTATTAGTAACTTTATTATTTTTTTAACGCTTACCCTTTTCAATAATTTAAAAGAAAAGCGTAGCGTGATTATCATATGTTTTAAGACTATTTCACTATGTCGTTTTTAAAATAACAAAAATTGCAGATTAAAGTGAAAATAAAATAAAGTTGTGAACAATTTAAAATTAAGAAATTTAATTTGTATAAAAGAAAATTCACGAACTTAAAAAATGGATAATTAAAAAATAATAGAAATTAAAATTGTGGATTTTATAAAATATATAGAAATAAATGAAGTCTAATAGCATTAAATTTGAATCACATATGTTTTCATGGTCAACCAATATATATATAAGATTTTAAATAGTTATGAAAAATTATCGTGAGGTAGGTTGAATATTACTTTTTATTTATTTTAAAACGCATTCATGTATTATTTGTTACAAAATTTGTTTATAGAGTTATATTGAAAAACACGGTAACTTACCACTTAATTATGTAGATAACAATATATCTATTGCATATAAAAAAAAATCTATCAGTAATTAAATATTTCGATATCCTGATTATAATAATTTTTTATATGATTAAGATTTCAATTAGCAATTGGGTTTTAAATATAAATATTAGTCTCTTACAAGCAACTACTTTAAAAAATGAAAAAAAAAAATTGAACACCTGGTTAAAAATGAACAAGTAAAAAAATATAATATCACAATTATCAAGTGAGAATTAAACGGTTGTATTTTATATATTTTTATTGTAAGATTATCCCGAGAAAAAAAATAGTGTAAGACACTATCGTTTAACGTTCAATGTTTTTTATTTAGATGTTTACCTTGATATGATTCGTTAACAATTCAACTCATCTGGTTTTGGAGTTTAGAATTTAATAGAAAAAATGCATACATTTTTTCAAATTCAAAATAGAAAATTATGATAAAGATGAAGGATAAATGTAATTTTTTTTATGTGATTATGTTATTCAATACTTGGTTCAATAAAAGAAAAAAGAATAAAAGCAACAATAATTTTAGGAGCTAAGAAATATTTGTTAAGAAATCTTATTCCTGTTTAATTTGAAATAAGGAATTATTCAGATGATTCAAATGAGTGCTTTCTGTGTCAAGTAACAGTGTGAAGTGATTATTTCAATTTTATTTTTTTATTTTTTTTGAAAAAAACAAAGTGGAAAAGAAAGAAAGAAGGAGTCATATTATTAAATTGAAATAAACTCATATAAAAATAAATAAATGCATGTTAGTGGGCTGACCCACGAGTGATGGGTCCAACAATCTACAATTTTTTTTCTGAAAAAAAAAGGCTTTGACGTTGGACGCTATGTCATAAATGTTAGACTAATGTTGTAACATTATCTTCGTTTTGGAATGGATTGGGAAATAAAAAGGGAACAAAATAAATACTAATGCTTTGACTTTCGAGTGCCACGTTGCAAACTCAACCTTTAGGATCATATTTGCGAGTTAAATGTGAACATCATAAAAAGGTCTTCACTTTATTATAATTGTTGAATCAAAAAAAGTCCCAATTTAATATATGAGATAAAACCATATTATCAAAATATTTTAGATATAATATTCATTCAAATTCACAATCTTCTAATCCACTTTTAGTCTTATTTAGTTTTTTTTTTTTTTATGTTGATGCAATTTTATATTATCATATCCAAAATGAACCAATTTTTCATTTCAAATAAATCATTCTAAATTAAACTAAAAGTAGTGTAAACATGATAAGACTTCAATTATTTATATCACAATATGTTAAAATTGTGTCAAATAATTAGACTTTAATTCGAAATATATTATACTCAAATTGTATTATCTTAGTACAACTTTATTACAGTGTGTTCTAGATTTGAAGACAGTGTGTTCTAAATTGAAGACGTATCATCTTAATACAACTTTAATATAATATTAACAAAAAATATAGAATTATATATAGTTAACACGATTTTTTTATAAAATACAACTTATTTATTTATGAAATAAAAAGATTGTCCATTCATAAAAATGACATTATATTAAGAAAAAAAAAAGCCTATTTAGGCATAATCGAGTGTAAACTCAAATAAGAAACCTAATAATGTTTTTTCTTACACTTTTAAACACGAAGTAAAAATAAATGGCAATAACGATATAAAATTTCTATATTTATTTTTCTTTCTTACATCATGCTCTCTGACTTTCTTCTTCACATTTGACAATAACCATCACTTCCTTCTTGGCCATGGCGGAGGGTCATTTTTTTTTTTTTTTTTTTTGTGTTCTACTGTTCCCTGCACAAAGCTTTTTCAAAAAGGGTCTGTCTTTTGATATCGTGGAAAGGCACGTAACTTGTACAAAAGAAATACCAGTTGAAATTGAACCAAAATGTTTGACCAGAGATTCTTATACTATCTTAAGTTATCAAGATTTTAATACATAAAAATCCCTAATACTTTCTAATTTAGCACAACTTCGTTATTAATTGACGGTGGTGTTGAGAAAGACACGAGAAGAATCCACAGAAAAAGTTAGGGATATATGACTAAAACACAGCAAAATTCCAAACACATAAAACAGTGACAGTTAACTAGATGACCAAACATCCTTGGAAGACTGTAGCATAATATGAAGGAACATTGAGAATGGTGCACATGCAGAAATTGATGAAACCCATTTTTTGCTTTGACTTTTCAGTGGTTTACGTGGGAACGCAACCCAGAGAGAGATTGGTAAGAGTTAGCTTGCAAGTTGGTAACTTTGTGATGGTAGCCTACCTGCATTAACTACCATGTTTCTGCTTTTTTGTGTAAATTCATTAATTAGAGGGTTAAGGTTATGGTTTGATACTAATTAAGGTTTAGGAGAATCCATTTAAGCAAGAAATTGTTTCTTGTTTTATGACTGAAAGTGAGAGTGAAAAGGCGAGAAGGTAGCAGTGTCCCTGCATTGACACAAAGGTTGACAAACTATAATCAAAAGATTTTTTTAAGAAAGAAAGTGATTAAAGTTTATTAGTGGATAGATATGCAATCATATGCAGCATCAAAGACAAACTATCCAAGAAAACAATTTTCGTTTGTGAAAAAAGGTAACCAACCGTCATCTCTGACCATTTTTAAATCCCTAATGTTGTTTGACTTTGGCCGGCAATGTTTTTTTGCTAGAAGCTAAAACGGAATTATAAAAAAGCTCACAGTAAAGTAGAATTTAGTTATTTATCTTATTTAGGTTTAACACAAGGAGATCACAAGATAAGAAAATGTTAATATTAATGAGAATAAATTCAAATTGTAACAGTAAAAAAATAATCATTGTTAAGATATTTTAGTTAGTTATAAACGTGAAACAGATTTTTAAATTAATTTTTTTAAATATTTATTTGTTTTTAATTAATAAAAAAATAAATAAAAAGTCTGTTACTATTTTTAAAAAAAAAATTGTTTTTCAGATTCTCTTCTGAACAAATATGATACATGTAACTGTTCTGAACTGAAATTTAATAATAATAATAATAGTATGGATGAAATGTAGTGCAAATAATATTTCATCTCTCTTCAATTCGTATCTTTTTTCCATTGCATTTGAGTGTATTTATTATCTGATCCAATCACACATGGAACCAGATTTTAGATTGGTAAGGAATGGTTAATTGTTAAAAAATGTTTCCTTCTGGATTGTTGATCGAGGTGGGTTATTGTGATGGTGATTCATATCAGTTCCAGTTATCCAAGCTCTTGGAGCATCTTAAATGGCATGGTTTCTGTTAGGTCTTCATCATACATTGACCACTCCCACCTTTTTCTCCCTTTCTAACCATTTTCTTAGAGTGTTCGTTTCAAATTTTCCTCATTTGATGGGGAACGGTTCTTGCCTACTTAGGATAGCTTTACGTGCATAACTTGGTAATTTTTCTTAATATAATCAATGCACTTTCATACTTTTCCCTTGGTTAACAAGGAGAAGTAACCCAAAAGCCATTAATGCATTAAGAAAATGAAGATTTTATCCTCTATTCCCTACTATATTGTCCACTGAAACTCATTATTTAATAACATCTTGTAACACTCATTCACACTATTGATTGCACTCTTTTTTATTATATAAAATGAGTATCCAACAAGCCCAACACTAGTCCTATTATATAATGTTAGTTGGTCAGTTTTCACATAAGCTGTGGTTTCGGCCAATAACATAAGAGAAACAGAGACAGAGCATGCATGGGTTTCATATTCTACCTAACATACTCTCCCCTTATTAATAATAATAACCATGATAATCGTAGATATAGGTAGAAGCACTAAATAAAGGATGTGATATTTCTAAATTGTACATCAAGAGAGTTATTGCGTAATTATGGCAACTCCAAATCATGATCGTGAATAAAGGTTTTTCTACCCTCTAGGGTTATGGTGTATTTTAGGCTTAATTTCAATTATAAAGGTGAAAAAGTAATCTATGATGTAAAAATTGAATAAATACATTCTTTATAATTATAGATATTTCTGTTAATCGGTTAATATTTGATAGTAGATCATTAATAAAAATAACTAATGAAGATTATATAAAATTGAAAGTAGTTTTTGAAGGGAAATAGTAGTGGTATTGCATGAGGAAGAAGTACGTGGTTAGGCCACAGTAGATGGACGCCCCCACCTAACAGGCATGAATTTGAAAAGGTGTGATGAATAAGAAAAGAGAAGATCACATGGAATGTAATGAGATAGATAGCTTTACGTTTGGGGAATAGATTGATGAATTAGGAGTTGTAGGTCACCTCCAAAGTAAAACCCATACATTAGTCAAAACCCTATTATATATTTTCCACCAAAATCAAACCTTCCACACCATATCCATATATACCTTCAACCTTTCTTCTCCAAATCCTCAACAACAACATCCATACTACAACTTCAACTTCATCAAAGAACCAATGTCATCTCGCATAGTTGCGGACAATTCATTATCGCTAACCGATGTTACTCAGCCCTATTTCGACTCAATGGAAATGGACGACTTCACGCGCCGCCCCTCCTCCGCCGAGATGCCCACCCTCGGACAGCTCCTCAAGCACGTCGGGGACGCCAGGAAGGAAGCCACCGGCGACGGAAGCGAGACGCCGGTGCATCAAGCTCTTGATATAGTCGACGGCGCCGGAGCTGGACCTCGCTCGCTGCCGTTCGTCCTCTCCTTCAGCAACCTCACCTACAGCGTCAAGGCCAGCCGCAAAATGAGCCTCTCCTCTGTGTTCCATCGGCGCAGTAGCCACCTCGGCCCGTCCGCGGTGGCTGAAGCTCCCGCCGTCGGCGAGAGCATGTTCAGGCGGACCAAGACGCTGCTCAACGACATCTCCGGCGAGGCGCGCGACGGCGAGATCATGGCGGTCCTCGGCGCGAGCGGTTCTGGAAAGTCGACATTAATCGACGCGCTGGCGAACCGGATCGCCAAGGGAAGTCTAAAAGGCACGGTGGCGCTGAACGGCGAGCCGCTGGAATCGCGTCTTCTGAAGGTGATCTCCGCGTACGTGATGCAAGACGACCTACTCTTCCCAATGCTCACCGTGGAAGAGACGCTGATGTTCGCAGCGGAGTTCAGACTTCCGCGCACGCTCTCCAAGTCGAAGAAAAACGCTCGCGTCCAGGCTCTCATCGACCAGCTAGGTCTTCGGAACGCAGCGAAAACAGTCATCGGCGACGAAGGCCACCGCGGAGTGTCCGGCGGAGAGCGCCGGAGAGTTTCCATCGGCATCGACATAATCCACGACCCGATCCTGCTGTTCCTGGACGAGCCAACCTCAGGACTCGACTCCACAAGCGCGTATTTGGTGGTGAAGGTTTTGCAGAGAATCGCACAGAGCGGAAGCATCGTGATCATGTCCATTCACCAGCCGAGTTACCGAATCCTAGGGCTTCTGGACCGCATGATATTTCTATCACGCGGCCAAACCGTTTACAGCGGTTCACCGTCGCAGGTGCCGGTTTTTTTCTCGGAGTTCGGTCATCCGATTCCGGAAACCGAGAACAGAACGGAGTTCGCGTTGGACCTGATTCGCGAACTGGAAGGCTCTCCCGGAGGAACGAAGAGCTTGGTGGAGTTCAACAAGTCGTGGCAGAGCATGACGAAGCACAATCAAACAACAACGGAGGTCGAAGGGAACGGGTTGTCGTTGAAGGAAGCAATAAGCGCGAGCATTTCGCGAGGGAAACTGGTGTCCGGTGCCACGAACACGAACCCTAACCCGTCGTCAATGGTTCCAACCTTTGCGAATCCGTTTTGGATGGAGATGGCGACGCTGTGGAAGCGCTCGTTTCTGAACTCGAGAAGAATGCCGGAGGTTTTCGGCACTCGCTTGTGCGCGGTGATGGTGACGGGGTTCATTCTCGCCACCATGTTTTGGCAACTCGATAACTCTCCGAAAGGAGTGCAAGAGAGGCTCGGATTCTTCGCCTTCGCCATGTCAACAACCTTCTACACCACCGCAGACGCGCTTCCCGTGTTCCTCCAAGAACGCTACATCTTCATGAGAGAAACCGCTTACAACGCGTATCGCAGATTATCGTACTTGGTCTCGCACGCGCTGGTTGCGCTGCCGGCGCTAGCGTTTCTCTCGCTGGCTTTCGCGGCAATCACTTTCTGGGCCGTGGGCCTGGACGGTGGTTTCTCGGGCTTTCTGTTTTATTTTCTGATTATTTTCGCTTCGTTTTGGGCCGGGAACTCCTTCGTGTCGTTCCTTTCCGGTGTGGTGCCGCACGTGATGCTGGGTTACACCATTGTTGTGGCCATTCTCGCATATTTCTTGCTCTTCAGTGGGTTCTTCATCAACAGGGATAGGATTCCCAGTTACTGGATTTGGTTCCACTACTTCTCGCTGGTGAAGTACCCCTACGAAGCTGTTCTGCAGAACGAGTTCGATGACCCCGTCAAGTGCTTCGTCAGAGGGGTTCAGATTTTCGATAACACGCCTCTTGGGTCGGTGCCGCAGGCTCTGAAGCTGAAGCTTTTGGGCTCCATGAGCAACACTCTGGGAATCAACATCACCGCCTCCACCTGTTTGACCACCGGCTCCGACATTCTGCGGCAGAACAGTATCACCCAGTTGAGCAAGTGGAACTGCTTGTGGATCACTGTGGCCTGGGGATTCTTCTTTAGATTCCTCTTCTACTTCTCCCTCTTGCTGGGTAGCAAGAACAAGAGGCGCTGATCGTCGTCACCCTCGCCGTCACCGTGATTTTCAATTTGTGCATTTTTTTGTTTTTTTGTTTTTTGTAATTTATTTATCTATTCTATTTCTTCTGTTCTTGCCAAGTGCAGTGCTGGCAATCGGCAGTCTGGTAAAAAGCTGTAATCTTCACTTCCATAAATTAGTTAATTGTTTCTTACCATAAACATTCAAACACTCGTCAGTGTTTATCTGTTTGAGTTTAAGTTTTCCTTTAATGTGTTACCAAAAACCTAACAGTTTTTATTTAATATTGAATGCATCTACTCTTACCTCTCACTGCGTCTCTCCAGCTCCAACAATAATTATAATCCATGAATTCAAAAATAGTATTTTAGAAAGAATATGAAAAATTATTAATCTACTACTTTTTAATTAAATTAACACGTACAGATAAAGGTTTATGTAAAAATGTAATCGATAAAGCATGATAATTGTTTGTTAAATTAATAAAACTGTTTGTTTCCTGAAGTTAATTGATAAAATCATATCTTAATACATATAAAATGATAAAACAAGATATTTTTATACATGCATATAAATAAATCGTATTTATTTTATAAATAGAAAAATGGTTTTTAATTGCCTATTAATATTTAAGACATGTTTTATTTTCATAGAAACAAAGATCAAGCGCGTAATAACTAACAATTAAATTAAACAGTGTTTTATAATTGAAAAATAACTAATTCTTATTTAAAAATGCAAAGAAATAAGACTAGTTTAAGATAATGTTGAAATTCAATTCACTTTCGTGTTCTGATTTTTCGAAGTACTATTTCTGGCTTAAAAAATTGTAATTATCTGAAATACAAAAAAAGATTATAAAAAATAATAGATTATTTAGAGTCATAACTAAAACATATTTAATACAAAAATGAACAATACTTTTTGGCAAAATTTAATTAATAAGAAAAATATATTAATTGTCTCACTTATTAACTCGGTCAAGAAATTTTTTAATTAAATAACATAATATTTAAATGGTAATGTTTCAAAACTTTACCGATACTTGTAAATTTGTTCATAGAAGAATTCGATCATTCACTATTAACTTTGATGATTTTGTTAAATATATAAAACATTAAAAAATGAGCTGCTGCAGTCTAACAATATATACATTCTATTTCAAAAAAATGTTTCCCCGTCTCTTTTGGTCCAATTTTATGATCTTATTAGATGCAATTAACCCATCGAAAGCATGTTATTATTTATAAAATATGAATTTTTGACATTGTATCAGGTACATAAGAGATTCTGGTACAAAAATGAAAAGGAAATTGAGGGGCCTTTTATAACTATTTTTGGGAACTAAATTACATTGCCTGGCATCTATAGTCCTGATCTTTCTCCAGGAAAGAATAGTAAGCATCAAATCAATCAATCAATATTTATAAGGCTGTATGAATTCATTGGAACGTTAAGCGGCTTCATATTTTTTTCTTCCCACATACTATATTCCACTTACTAATCCCAGGTTTCACAGTAAGTTATAGGACCATCTATCACACAGCCTTTGTTCTAGCGTAGCTACCCACGTCATATCAGAGCTCATTCTGCTCCTCAAAAACAATAAACTTGGCTACAAAGGTGCTCGTGCTAAAAAGTCATTAACAGCAAGATTGGCATCTCCGTGGGCAACAGCATCCTCTGGCTCCGGCATACACAGGGTAGATGCTGAAACCTGCAAATTAAAAATATCTCATCAATTCACCCACCCATAAATCATGTTAAGAAAACAATTTTAGAAGCTGATTGGTGACTACGAATTTCTAGATTTATACAGGTTAACCAGTTCATGGAATAAGTCTCAAAATGTCTCAAGATGAGTGATGATTCAACAAATCAAAATATGGGAACATAACATCTTGACTAGAATAGCAGCCACAGGACAGTGTGAATGTGGAGGATGGAATTGTACATCAAGTTGTGAATGTGAATGTCAATGGGAACATACTTTAGTATCAAGTTGCGTGTCTCCGTTATTATCGGTAATTATGCTAGCACCGTGTGCTTTCAACCATTCTGAACACTCTTCCAAAGCATCTGTCTCTCTTTCATCACTTGCTCCATTTGTGGCAGCACCAGTTGAAAACCCAAGAACCTGAGAAATGTACGAGACAGGTAGAGTTGGGCGATACGACCGGCACATGCAGTTCACAGCCTTATAACGCATCTTTTCAACATAAAGATCTGTGGAAATAAAAACAAAAAAAATCACTTCAGTTTATCCCCTTAACACGGTGAAAACAAGTAATTACGAAAACTCACCCATAAGGCAGGTGTTTAAGTTAGGAGCTGCTTTGTACAGTCTAAAGAATGCAATATAATTTCCTGAAGTTACAGCAGCACGAACCGCAAGGGCATGCTTTACAGCTTCATCCTTCTTTGCTTCGCGAGACAAACTGGTATTGACAACATTAGAAGTTCAGATTACACACACACATTTCAATTTCTTAATTGTCTATCACTTTTCATTTACTTCCTTTTGTCTTCATCTCCAGATTAAATTATTTTTTCAAAACAAATTATCAATAATAAAAAAACCATCTTATTTCACAATTTAAATTGTTCACTGTAAATTAAAAATAAAAATGCTATATTTAAATATATTAACTTATTACGTACCTTAATTATATACAAGTTTTATATTAAAATCTATCTATTGCTTAAATTTTACTTGCATAAAACAACTATTCATTACCCCCCCACAACTAAACTTTCAGATTTATCACTCATCCCAAACAACCACTCATTTGAGGTTTTGAGCAGGCAAATTAGGTTTGCCATCACATAACTACAAGTCAAACCAACAATTTCCAAATTCTAAATAACATTCAGAATTATCAAAGTGCTTTTAAGGGAATAGAACTCCCAAAGGACCCAAACTAGTAAATTTTAAGTGCAGATTATAATAATAATAATAATAATAATAGAACAAAATTCTGATAGGTGAAACACATAATATAATTATCAAAAGGGCAAACCTTGCCATTGATGATACGAGATCTCTGTTATTATTTGAATGCATAATAACGCAAAGTAAATTGTAAGCCGCAAATTCCATATCAGAGCCCTCAATGCCTTCAGCGTAAAGAGTTTTTAACTGAGATTGGCACTGCATTCACGCAAATAGCATCAATATCTAAAGCTCATATAAGAGTTGAATAACATCGTCAACTTCTATAATAAATCATTCTCATTTCAAAACGAGCAAGAATGGTAAAAAATTTCCTCTTCGATTTAAAATTATAATTAACTATTTCATAGCATTGATTGCCTTTATAGCTTGTTCGGCAGAGAGACCAGAGAAATAGGATAGATAGAAATTAAAAAGATGAGTGGAAATAGGAGAGAAATAAAGTAAAAATTAAAAAGGTACGAAGTTGAAGAAATATAAAGAGAAGAGGAGAGATAAAGAGATTGAAAAAGTATTGATAAATTGAATTCTCTCCTCCCTATTTCACTCCATCCTCTCCAACCAAAAAATCCATTAGTAAAATATGTTAATCATTGATCTCAGAACAGATGCATAAATAACCAGAAAAAGCATGTAAAAAGCTAATCAGACCCTAAAACTAAATAAAGCATTTTCCCTCAGATAATATACAGAACTAACCTGATTATATTCAGGCAGGTCCCCAAATTCCAGTGCCAATCGGGCATGTGTTTCATACACCTGAAGCATTGTTTCAAGGTTATTATTAAGGGCAGAAAGTTAGAAAATATATCAGTGTGTATACAGAATATGCAAATTATCACCACAAAAGCCTTTTTCTGAGTTAGATCAAATGATGTTATTATGTTATATCAGAAACGAACTCTGATAGGCAGAGAACACTTTGAAAAATAAAATAGAAGTGGGGAGACGACATGTTTTCACTATAATATCTTTAAAGCGGTTCCTGAACAATTGATCAGTAGCATAGCCCGAGAGATGCAGATGAAGTGGGAAACCATTAAATTGAAAAAAAAAAATCACGAATAAGCAATACTAGAATGCTATCCATCAGAAAGCATACCCTGACTGTTAATTGATTGCGTATTCGTTGAACAGTTAGGTCTTGGCGAATGGACTTTAACTGGTCGCATCTATAAAGGTAATTCTTCTGGGAATTCTGAACCATCAATAGAGCTTTCTCAAGAACCTCTTCAGGTCGTACCTGTAAGTTCATAGCATTTTGATAAGGTTCACAGTCAGAGAGTGAAGAAAACAGGAAGGCAGAGAAAAGAAGCAGCACACAATTCAAATTCTTGAGAGGAGACATTACAGTGGCAGGATCAGGGGCAGAAGTTAGACGCAGGTAACGCTTTTCAATTTCCTGGCAAGTACCCTTCACAGTTAGAGCATCCCAATCAATATCCTCTACAGCTTGGCTGGCACCATCCTCAAAGTTTTTGCTCAGAACCAAGGCACTAGCCCTTCTATTGTACAAGTTTCCAGCTCCAGCATGTTTTCTCCTAGAGTGGTTATTTTCTGTTCGATGGCCTTGTAAATCAAATCTCTTGGAACGATTTTCACGTCTCTTCCGTTCCTCTGGTGAATCACTAAAAGCCATTGCAGCAGAATAATATGCAGTCAAACTTTGTTCCTTGTCACTATCACTAGAAGCATCACCATTTTCAGAAACATTAGAAGCATCTGTAAGACGCTGCTTCTTAAATGGCCTTTGGAGAGGCTTACTAGACATTCTCTGCAGTAATGGAGAAAATTTAGTATTCCTCAACAAATCCTCCTTGCTTTCTTTGTTTTCCATGACCACCTGCATGCCATTTTATGAGGTAAATGAAACATTCATTCTTTAAAATTTATAGGCACACATGTGATTGTACTTTAAGAGCACTTCCGTTAGGAGGAAAAAAGAACAAAACTTTACAGATTAAAAAGTTCTTCCGAAAAGAATAAGGCTACAGACACAAAAAACAAATTCATGTGTTCGTAAACAAGGGTACCAAATTCCAGACCCAACAAGGAATAGCAGTTATACTATATGTCAATAATGCACAACTTATACAACAATATAAATCAGTAAAGCAGTTAGTTTGGTTAATATAATACAACACAGTGAACTTGAAAAGCTTTATACATAACAAAATAATTATGACAATAAATAAGTTAAACAAATGACACGTCAATAAAATTTTCATATGACACTAGCTCACTCACAGAAGCACACACAAAAATTGCAGGACAGTGAAATGTAGAATAAAAATGAGCACACTAGATATATGGAATGTGAACCTCAAAATTATCTGAAAAGCAAATTATCATTCAGACTAGGATCGTGCCATGGGGATCACAAAGCAACTATTATTCAGATCATAATAGAAAAGATCCCTGATCATACGGATGCATAGCCTCAAACATAACCCATAAGATAAAAATGGCACGAAATCAAGCAAAACCAATAATAAAAATTTAGAGGGAAAACAGGAAAAAAAAAAAAGGCTAAACTAGTTAAACTGCACTTCCACTCCATTTCCACTCCATTTGTGACAAGAAAGCAACAAGAATAACACCAGCTAGAGCCTTAAAAATTCCATAAATTACTTGAATAAGCATATAAATACCTTTCTGTCCTTTGCATTAGGTACCCAACTACTATACTTTACAGTATCATTAGTGATAAACACTGGATTGTCAACTGGCTTCTCCTCTGGCATTGGCTCCCACCTACTTTTAGATCGTCTGGGACTTTTTTTATACTTTGGCAATAAAGAATCCTGGGCTGATAACAGTGAACTACTGCACGAGACATTGACAAATAATATGTCATAATATTACATCTCTTATTAAAATAATATTCAATCATTAACATTACAATTTAATGCTTCAAACTTCAAAGGATAGGATACTTATGAAACACATGCAATGCACGGTATATAAGTAAGAAAATAATGAAAATGAAGATAAAACTAATAAATAAAATAAAGCATGCCTCACTTCTCATTAAATTATCCTAATTATTTAAAGAGGAAGCAGATAAATAATATCAGAACTTCCAACACATTAGATGCTTCTAGTTTTCATTCAATAGTTTTTATCCCTTAATGTAAGGCTTTAGAGATTAACAAAACCTTCAACAGATGTAAAATAAGAAAAGTAAAAACCTCGTATAAGCTCTAAGGATACGCATTTAGGTATGTGTTTTGGTATCAGATAGAGACTACATATATAGAATCTTATCTTTATGAATAAGTCTTTTATCGCACTTCTTAGAAAGTAAGTTTTAACCCCACAAAATCGGCTAGTTAGGTAAAATTTGCACTTATATACTATTAATTTTGTCATGTCTCTTTGGTAGATATAGGATCTCCAACACCCCCCTCATACCAAAGATTAGAAATCTTTCATGTGGAAATAGATATTTATGGGTGATACAAGAGCGGCTTAACATCGAGCAATGCAATAGGCCCAACAAGCATCGCTTAGATATGCTCATACCATCTTAAAAAGTGAGTTCTAAGCCTAACTTAACCCTAAACAATCGGCTTGTAAAAAAGGTTTACACCCACTTATATACTATAATTTGATAGTGTCTCTAGTCGGTATGAGATCTTCAACGATGCTAAACAATCTAAATATCACTCTTGAATTTGGGCTTGGTATGAACTTAAATCTAAAAGTTAGATCATGAGTTGAGAATTGTCTAACCATTAACAAACTCTAATTTGGTCATATTTATAGTTGATGTGGAATCTCAACACACACACCCTAATGCCCGGGATTGGTCAACTGGATAGTGGAGATTGTAGAACTGGTTTTATTTACAATACACTGGACAGGGCAGATTGTACTAGAAAAGTTCAAGGCTAGGTAGATTTTCAGACTCGAGGGTAGCCAAATATCAGATCTATAACAGATCTACCATCTTGAATTTAGTACAACCTTAACTCAATCCCAAAAGCTACCTCATAAGGTGATGGTTGTCCAAACTTTTATAGGCTCTACTCTCTCTGACCATATCCAATCATAATCGAGGGACATGATTAATAGCTTCTAAAATGTCACATTGACTGCAAAGAAATACCGATGAGCTTCTAACAACATTTAAAACATATAGGTTTCTTATTGTGTATAAAGAGACAGCTCCTCTCATACTAAATACCAAATCAAACAAAATCTTTAATAGTTTTTATAGTTATTTTAATACAGTACTGTAATTTTATTTTGTAGAACATAATCTAGTTACTTTTGTTTTAAATTTTTAACTTTCTTGTAATTTAACTACAGTCAATTTTTCATTATTTGGCCCTCCCAAACACAAGAAATAAGCTACTTCCATTCATGATTGTACATATTACAGGCGAAAAATTGGAAGAATATATAGAAATTGATCAAGCCATGAAAATTAGCAAAAATCAGAAACACCTTAAATTTACACTCAGGTACAAGAATGATATTTCAACCAACAAAAACAAGAGGTAAAATAAGAGAAATCATACTCTTTATTGACCACATCTGCATCTGGCATTGGGAAAAGTGGTTCCATATCCCAATTTCGTGTATTGAGAGTACCATCAGCTGTTGCCTTAGTGATCATCTGCAAAGGATGTTAAGGAATCTGATAAGATTATTGAAACAAACAGACAAACAAAAATCAAGAAAACAAATTATATGATTGATGTTAATAGAGAACAATAAAGGACACGTAGACACTCATAAAACTAAATATTTTTTATCCACAACAATGCAATCCATCACATGGACCTAACAGGACAGTAAAGCTCTGGGTTTATAAAGGGAGATCTCATGGCAAATAATATTTCTAAAGCTCTGGGCTTTAACCAGGCTGAATGACATCATGGGATCTAGGTTGCAAGCTTCACCTAATGAGATACAGCTTCATTGTTGTTGATCTTGCACACTTTGACAAAACACTAATAAATGAAGCAATGGGAACAATTCAAACGGGTTTATGGTGGGTAATCTGAATTTTTAAGTAATTTGCACATGAACAGAATTACAATACCAACCAAGGAAGTGATAACGGACTTTCATATAACCAATTTAACACCCCAGGTTCTGTTTCAAGTTTCACAACTCCATATTGCAAGCTACAACTTATTTCCACAAGCAATATTCAATCTTGGTTTTCATGTCACCATCCTTCACATTTAAGTAACACAAATGTACATAAAGAAGAAGAATGGGACAAGGGGAGAAGATAATAAGATTCAACAGCCTAGACATTTCTACTTCATCCTTCGTGCGCACACAACTTTTACGCTTTTTGAAGGGAAAATTTACAAGACACTGTAAACAGTATAAAGAATTGGCAGCAGGTATTTATTCAAGAATTTTAGTATGAAACATTGTCGGCAGAAAGATTTTTATACTATCAACCAAATAGAAACCACCATAGATGTGCCTGTTAAAGTCATTGTTACAAAAAGTCAATAATCTTATCATGATCAAATGACAACGTAAAAGGCATCAATACTGTCGATGCATTCTGATTAAATTCTCTATTATAAAGAGTTTCATAGGCAAGCACTATCAGTGTAAAACCTTTTACACTATTAAGTCAATGAAAAGTCAACCAAGTGTGACTTTCAAGAAAGTAATTATAAAAGTTAATATACCATACATGATGGTTAGTGATTGGATGACAAATGCACGTATTATTTATTACATTAAAAAATTAATTAAGAATGATGTTGTGGGTATGTCTGTACACCTATGATACATTTTTTTATTTTTAATTGCTGACACTCTGCAGATACATATTTTAGACGTATCTGAATGATACGTCCTCGGATATGTTGGCTTGTATTGGTGCATCACGGCTGTACACAAATGTCACTCTTTTTTTTTTTTCCGAATGTCTCTAGTGTCAATTTAAAAACATAAAGACAAGTTATACAAAATTACAGAATCATATACTTTCTGCTCTGAATAACTAAGGTGAAGACCACAGAGCTTCTTTTGTTTGATCCTAACGTTATATACACACATGAATCATCTAAAGGTTTCAAGAGCATCATAAGTGCTCTTCAAATGTATCATTTGCCATAATGCAAAAGCTGCAAAACTAGAAGGGAGGGAGAAACAAATCTAACAAATGCATAAAAAGCAGAATGCTTTGAACTGGTGACTACGTGAAAGTAATATTATCAACATATACTTTTCTTCTCCCAGTATAAAACTAAAAACTCACCTCCTTCATGACAGCCTGACATGCAGCCATTTGCTTATCATCTTTACAACGAGCCAAAGCTCTTTCCACATAGCCACGTAAAGACTTGGGAAACATACCAGGCTGTGAGCAAGAATAGTTCGGTAATTATTAAAAGATAATACATAAAGCAATCATCAATTGGTTGCAATATCAACGTCCTCTATAAAACAACTTGTATTTAATAAATTTCTTTAAAAGATAAAAACAGTTAATTTAAAATTTGGTGCCTGGCTCCAGATGCTATTTCAATAGTCATGAAACAAGGTTATTTATCACTTTAGAATAGACTATTGCTATTTTCCAAAACATTAGTTGTTAACTGCGCCGAATGGCATCATATAATCCATAGCCAACCTCACCCAATGGGATAAGGCGTTGCTGCTGTTATAAGAAAATAATACCAGTAGCTTTGCTTTGTTCACCAATTTATTAGTTCTTTTTATATTATTCGCTTTAACTTAATTTTTTCTTTTGCGGAAAATTCTTCCCAAACTTGCAAGTCCAAACACTTAGTTTCCATCAACTTATAGTACAATGATGTTTTCTAAATCTTTAGTTTTCTTTTAATTGAAACAAAGAAATAAAATAAATAAATTGTCAAGATGATAATAATTTATCATGCATTATGTAAGTTAAAACTCCATTGAATATTCTTGTCCAAGTATCACCTTAAGTATGGAATTAGCAGCATCATTAGATGATACTTTCTCAGCTGGCTTTGGTAACGAAACAGCAATATACGCAGGTTTTGGTGCTGAACCAATTGAAGAGCTGTCCTTTTCGGCTTTGGGCTGTCCAAATGTCAAATTTGAAGCAATTCGTGGATTTGTAGGAATTTGAAGTTTGCTTACCCGTTTTGCATCTGGAGATGGAACACTTTGCATAGGTGACAGGTTTACCTGTTGAGAGGGGAGAGGCAGCGGAGGAGGAGGAGGAGGAGGAAGGTACAAATTGGTTCCTTGAGAAGATACAGTCTTCTGTTGATCCTGAAATGTATCATAAGAAGATTTTAAATCTAAAGGACTTTGATAGTTTGGTTGAATAGGATTAGTTTGTTGTATCTGAGAACTTTGGGGCCCATGTTTCCAGTAACTATCGTGATCACCACTATTTACCGCAGCAGGCTGACCATCAAAAGAAATGAAAATGAAATTAATAAGTTAACGAACTACACTTCGAAAAAGAAAAAAAAAAAAACTAATCATCCGAATACAACAATCTCATAAAGCCAAACAAATATTAGATATCCATTATACAAAATATTTTATTAGAATTGGAATTCAACAAAAACCATAACAAAGCAACTTGCATTAATGAATAACAATTTATCTGCTCTGTCCGGTCAATATTAATATTCTACATAGTAATCATTTTTCCACACGTTTGGACTGAAAGTAATCTTCAAACCTGAAAAGAGGGTATGACGGAAGAGGTGGACTCTTGTCTCCAAAATGGTGGATACGATTGCGGAGGCTGGCTATTTGGAGTTGCATAACCACTAGTCACTGCAGGAATAGGGCAACCCAAAGCAGATGAACTTGTGACAGATAAGTTCTCTGTCCCTGGTGCACAGCTGACTTCTGTTTGGTTGTAGTAGTCTGCCCACTGTTTGTACTGTTGCTGATACTGCATCGAAGCAGTGGCAGCACCAGAACTATAAGAAACGCTGGAATCTGGGGTGTAACCAGTATATGGATGAGAAGAGTAACTGCCATTGTTCCACGCAGGCGCTTGATTTCCATATCCACTGCTGTTTTGGTAACCTCCAGTAGTCTGATAATCAGCAGGATTGTAATAAGTGCTTGAATAACTTGCGGATCCAGCATAAGACCCAGTATTCTGAAAGGAGGAAATAGGCTGATAAGGAGCACCTGTGTTTTGATATGCTCCTACAGGCTGTGAATAGGTATGATTAGGTTGCTGCTGATAGTTGTTATGGTAGCCCGAGAATCCCATGCTGCCATAACCATACGGATTAGAAGAACTTGGGTATGATGCGTATGCATTGTAATCTTGGGTTACATTAGCTGTTCCCAAATTTGATGAATTACCAGCAACTGATGATACATTGTGTCCATCTTGAATGCTTTTTGCAGGCGGCTGTGGATGTTGGTCATACTGGTAGGTTGTATTAGAATAAATTCCATTTCCTGTAGAGCTATGAACAGTCCATGGCGCAGCTTCAGACCCAGTTGTATTAGGAGCATAGGAAGTTGGATGATGTTGGCTAGCATCAACGTGCCGGTTCTACAAAAAGATTGTGAGTTATGCTTTACGTGATCAAAGTATACTAAACTTAACCATACATACATAGAGTAATACAAGGATGAGATATCATTGAGCTCAAAACATCCAAAACAGAAAAATTACGCAAATGGTATATAACAGTGCAGAAAGAGGATTATCCGTTTAGCAAACATTTTTTCCCCTAGAAGACTAACTAACAACTCATTTATAGAACAGGCTCAAGAAACTTCTCAAACATATGCTTATGATTTACGAACAGTTCAAAATATCAAAACAATGATTGCAGCAGGCTCTCAGTATTCAGTAACACACGGATCACAGTTTTAAAGGATGCAAGGTTTAGATAAAAAAAAAAAATGCTTAAACGATATCAGCACGTCACGTTTTCAAACTAATTAAACAAACAGCACTGTTGGATTCACAAACTTGACCACGAATTGAAGCATCTAAACTAATTAGTTTTCAAGAGACACGGAGCCACGCTTCATAGATTACCTCGAACAGATGCGGCTCGGCAGGAGCTAAGGTCTCGGTATTACTTCCTTCGTTGGCCATCTCGCGGAAACCCTGATTGAGCGAAAAAAAAAAAAAAAACGCACGTGATTAATAATTAACTCCATACAAATCGGAGAAAAACCCTAAGAAATTGATAAGAAATCGGAAGAGTGGAAACCTGGTGAAATCTCAGAAAACGAACGGGGAAAAGCTCATAACGGTGAAATCAGGGAAGCGGAATGGAATCCGAGGAAGCAGATAAGCAAATTGGGGAGAAGAAGAAAAATTAATGAAAAGCAGAAAAGAAAAACAAGTAGCAAGAAAGATAGAACGTAATATTATTAAGACGGAGAATAAAAAGAAGATTGAAAAAGTAAGAAGGGGAAGGACTTTGCAGTAAAACGTAAAAAGTGGTTACAGGCGAAAACGCCGGAAGAGAGAAAGGGTTGTATTGTGTTTTGATTTTGAGGGAAAAAGTTGGGAGAAATAGAATTGAGGAAGGGACTGTGCAGAGGTGGGGTCCTCCAATGGCGGTACAACAACATAATCCTTGGATTTTCCCAAATGCTATTATCTTAACCATTAATTAACCATTTTCTATCTCTAATCGTTATTTTTATTTCCTTAATTATGTTTTTATCCTCAATTTTCAGTAATGACTTTTGCCTACGTTGACTTTTAAGAATTTAGTGTTCGCATTATATAAGTTTGAAATAACTCATTCATATTATGTGATTACCGTGATCTTCTTAGGCATGGTTAATGAGATTCATGTTAACCACATAAAGTATCATGTTTTTTTCCGTAAATTTCGATTTATTATTTTTCTCCCAGATTTAAATATTGCCATTTTACTCTTAGAAACTACAAAATGTATATTAGTTTTTTAGAGAAAAGTCAGAGATTAAATTTTATTAAAGAATGATGAAATTTTAGACAATAATAAATTATTAAATTTTTAATTTACATAATCAAAATAAAATTTTAACTGTTATTATCTTAAGAAATATCTTTAATAAAGTAAAACAGGTTTCACACTTTTTCTCTTGTATGATTTATGGACTTTAAAATCCAAAATTATTAGATACCTAAACAAACAATTTTAATCAGTCTTCATTTGGATAACAAAAATAAGATGTTTTTAAATAAGTGGTGATATTTTGACATCACTATTCATCTTTAATATCATTTAATACTAATATATATTATTATTATTTTATTTATATATAATATTTTATTAATAAAATACAGTGTCAAATAGAAATATAAATGAATATTGTGTCAAACTAGTATTTTTCTTTTTAAATTAAGCGAAAAAAGTTAATATTGAAATTTTTTACTATTGAGGGACTAACATTAAAAAAATGAGGAACTAAACAATTAGTTTTTAAATTCAAGGAAATCAGATATATATTAAATTTGGGGAAATAAAAAAATTATGCATATTTGATGGATTAAAACAATATTTAACAATATTGAAATGACGTGTTGGGACGTGAGTAGTCTCGTTAATGCTTATAAAGACTGTAATTTTTTTAAATTTACAAGATTATATATATATGTGAATTCGGAAAAGTAAAATTATATTTATTTTAAATTTTAAAAACTAAAAAATGTAATTAAATTTTTTATATCTTAAAAAAATTAAGGACTATTATGAAATTAATTTGTCAAACTAGATTAGCCTTGCACTGATGCATTGGTAGTCACATCTTTAAAATAATGAATTATTATATTCTTGTTAATATGGATGGAAAATATTTTATCTTAAAGATAATAATAATCTTTACTATTGTTATTTCAAGTGGTTAACGAATAATATACGTTGCTTGCATTTCAAAAAATATTGAAAAATAACGATTTATTTGCAAGAAATTATTTGTATTCATCGTCATTAAAACACTTTTTAAAAAAATAAAAAAAGAGGTGCATCAACCAAAAATAATTCACATCGGAAAAAAAAAAATAGAAAACTGAATAGAGATGGGTAGAGGAAAAGCATAACACCGAAGAAGGATAAATTGCTCTTTTGAGATTTAAAGAATATTCTCTAAAAGAAGCCATAGATTAATCCTCTTTTCTTAACTTTCTTCTAATATAATTACTTCTTTAAGAGAAATAACCTAAAAATAATAATTGTACATTCCTTAAAATAAGTTTATTTAAACGTATAAAAATGAGCAATAAGTAATTATTTTACTAAAAGACATTTTTAACTTTTTTACACAAAGAGACATATAGTTGTGGTAGGATATAATCCATAAATAATATTGTATCACTTCAATAGGGTTTTGATCTTCAAATAAAAATATATATATAAATAGAAAAAGGTAAATACACAGAGCACACTTTGAACATCAATTTAATATTCTTATAAGAAGGGATTAAATAGTTCTCCTATTATTTATTTAGAATGTGGTAATGAGCATGTGAACTCTTATGATTCTCCTATTAAATGATATACCTGAAGTATATAAATGACATGTTGTTTATGATTTATAGTCTAATTATTTTCGTATTTACAATACTAATTACAAACTTTAAAATATATATCAAAACTACTATATTCCTTATCTTTATTTATTATCGTTCGTTAATTGAGATATTAACACCTAAAATCTACTCCTCCAATTTCTGGATGCAAATTAGGTACTTCTTTATGTGTAAAATGTCTTACTATGTGTTAAAATTGGACTCTAAGCATTTAAAGATTTAAGTCTTTTAGATTCCTCACATCAATATTATGTGTATGACTTAGATTCCTCACATCTAGAATAGACTTTTATTTTATTAATAAAATATCTTCATAGGTATTAGTTACTTTAATATAAAAACTATTGACATATCTGTTTTTAATATAATAAAAAAATTACAATCTTAACACAACGATTGTAATCATGTCAATTTTATTTGAACTTTAAAATAATTAAATAAGTGTTTATAATTATCATATGTATTTATTAAAAATGAACATTAACCGTAATATACAATTAACTTTTAAAAATATTTAAAAATTTTAAATTCATAAAATAAGAAATAAATAATAAAATATTATTATTAAGATTAATTACATTATAACGTTAGTTTTTCTTTCAATAAACACATATAACAGAACAATTATTTAATAACTAAGAAAGTTCAAATAAAATTAATACAACTAAAATTTTTATACTAAAATTAACTTTTTTTCAATACTTAATAAACATACAATTTATCCCTATTTTTATTTTTAATTCTTTAGTCTTATTGTCAAGGATAGTTTCTGCATCATGGGGATTCTCTTGAAGATAAGAACTATAAATGGGAATTAAATGAATGCACAAGCTATGATCCTCATTGCAGAAACAAACTGGGTATTTAGATAAGTGCACCCACACAAAAAAATATACTATAGTGCTCAAGTACTCATTTATAAATAATACTCCTACACCACCAACACATAATATACATTCAATACTTTAGCTTTAAGTCTCTTTATATCCACTGCTATAACAATATTAAATGAAACTTTTGTAACAGATATACCCATATTATACTAATAGTAGTATATAAATTATATTATTTTTTGTGATCACATTTTTCTAATTTTATTTATTTTCATAATATTTTGGCAAATATCTTTTTATGACAAGAAGAAAAATGTAAATACTAGTGTTTTCACTAATAATAGCGTGTAAATATATATATATATAATATAATATAAATAATTGTATAGGGTTAGATAATAGATTTTACTAAAGAACTTCCCATCATGTGTTGAAATATAATAAAAATGTGTTCTATAATATTTCAAGCTTTAATAATAATTTTTTTTCTCGAAAAATGTCTAAAATTTTAATATAAGCGTACGTTATATAGTTAAAATTGAGGACATGACAGTATTTCTGTTCACTCTTTACTACTTTTTTTTTTTTAATCTTCGAGGACAATCCATCCCGTAAGAAAAAGATATGTATTTTCAATTTCACGTACTTTCCAAAATATCTATGCTATATTTTTGTGTTTTAGTAAATTAACATTTTTTAGGAACTATTTTTCCATAAAAAGATGTTGGAACAAGTACAATTACTTACGCTTTTCGATAGAAAAAAAAAATCACTTCGCACTTTGTAACATAGAAACAATGTCTGGTTACGTTGACACTCATGAAACATAAAAATTACAGCAAATACATTACCTAACATTTATCCATTACGTCTACCTTAATCCAACTTTCTGTATAGGAAAATAGTAGTTTAACACCTCCAAAAAAAAAAAATACTCACTTAGCAATCCACTTCAATAATATACATTAATATTTTAAGTTTAGTTTTAAAAAAAATTAAAATATTAATATTTTGAAATCTCAAGTGAGTGTTTTCTATTTCATGAAAGCCAAAATATCACCGTCTTCAATATAGTACATTATACTATCATTATTAAACAATTATCAAAGCACCAGACATTGACTTTTGAGCAACAATTATCAAATCGTATATCCTAATATTGGAATCAGCAACACTATCTGCTATCTCAAAGCACCAGACATTGACTTTTGAGCCTGATAGCTCATATTGCTATCCACAAACCAAACTCAAATTTGCATGATTGACACAATACAAAAGATAAGTTAGTTGAGTTAAACAACATTAAATACCAAAATAGGCCATGTATAAGAGAAGAGATGTAAAATAAGGGATAAAAGTAGCACTGATGAAAAGCAGTGAAGTTTTAACTAGCATCAAGTGACGCCTTATTAGGTAACTGGCTGTTGGCTGTCATGCAATTAATACAATCATTGGTAGCTTAGAGTTGTATGAGGACCAATGCAAGAATTCCAATAACAGACCATAAAACAACAACGTCCCATGCCTTTTACTCGTTATCCTTCATATGGACATACACATATTCGAACACAACGGGGCAAACAAGGCCTTGTACTATTCCAACAACCTCAACATAAAGGAATGACCAAGAATCATAGCTAAGCGGACCAAAAAGAACATTGGTACAGCACTCCGTGTCTCTGTAATGAACTTGTGCATTGTGTTATTAATTACCTTCATCCTATGTCAGCAATATCCAACTAGCTTGGAACCATGATTTCATGCCTACTACAACGTATCCAACTCACGATTTATTAAATACATATATTTTTAACACACTCACTTTTTGTTTCCATCCCCTACTGCCGTTGTACTTCGAAGTCTCCATTGAGTGTGAAATGCATGCATGACGAGACTAAATGCCAGTAGCTATTTTGAGCAAAAACAACAAAACTTCAACTACTTCATTTCTCCACTTAATGTTGCTTCATCATCCTGAGCATCCAGTTCTTGTTCCACACCCTTGACCTGTAAGCGCGGGAAGCAGCATTAAATAATGCTTTAAGCAAATACAGTATAAATGAATAATTCGTATAAAATCGCAATCATTTTACTAACTCTCCTTGAAATGATAAATACCACAGTCAATGCATTACAAAATTCAATCTAAGAAAATAGAATAAATAATATATATGGAAAAAAAATTGCACTGCCATTTGATCAACCGCTATGCATGATAAATTTATTGACTTGTATAATAGTAGTCCTAAAAGCCATATCAATGATGATTCTTTTATTGATTGTTAGCGTAATTTTTTTTCAGTGATTGTGGATATAGATTGAACTCAAAAAGATACTTCACTCATACAAATTATTGGTGGGATTAGCTAATCTTTGTAACAGGTAAGCGTAGTCCATAGTCCACATCTTAATGCAATGGTGGCGAAAGACAACTGACAATTCTAGTAGGGTGACTCAACGGACAAGGCTCCTAGTTGGTGGGATCAAAGGAAGGAAGGCAGATGCTTTGGTTAAATATACAATACAATTAGCAAATTTTACAAATAAATTTAATTAGTCCCCTAACTTTACCACTGTAATATGAAAGTTAACTTGAGAATGTGCATGGAGCATGCAAACCAATTCAATGCTAAAGGAAGATAAAGTTCAGCATCAGGTATAATAAAAATGATAAAAACATTATGCTCATCACAAAAAGATATTGCCAAATTTGTTACCTCAGGAACATAATGCATCAGCATATTTTCAATGCCTGATTTCAGAGTCACTGATGAACTTGGGCAACCACTGCATGCCCCTTGCATTTTGAGTTTCACTATTCCAGTATCTCTGGAGAAATCCACAACAGAAAATACCAGTCAATAAAAATACCAGTCAGATAATTGACTCAAATATTAACACTTAGTACAGTATAGTCAATAGCGGCTCTGTGGACAATTCATGACAGTAGGTTAGTTTAGTTAGAACAATTGACACTGGATATGTATAAAAAGAAGAGGGAAACAATAGAATGACCGTTTTAGATAAGGAGTAGGGACTGGGAGGGAAAGCCATGACAACGACTCAAGAATTTTCTGGGAGTTGAGAAATATGTTTCTGTACTATCAATCTCCTAAGGATTCTTAAGAATTATGCAATAAAGTTAATCTTTTACCATCTGTTCGCCTATTTTCTACTCAAGTTGTATCAGAAGTCAGTCTATAATATATCCATGCTCTCTCTTCCTCCTCAACATTTTCATGAAAGTGTTCCAACACCAAAAATAAAATAAAATAAAGAAGTTAAAAGGAACTTACGGGTCAAAACCTCTATATACAATGTCGCCACCATCATCTTGCACTGCTGGCCGAATACGAGTCTCTAACAGTTCCTTGATCATGGCAACTGTTTCGGAATCATCCTGTATTGAAACGCGTATATGTACCATTTAGTTCTGCCCTCTCAAACTTACGACATACAACATGATTAAGACGCGCAAATCTCATACACCAGGACACTCAGACCATGGTACAGAGTCTTAAAAATATTGTCTGGATGTTTACTAAAATAACATGATTAGCTAAGATATTTGTTAACGATCTCATCTTTACTAGCAATATGACTAAAGTAGTGTATATAAGTTAAAGACACCTCTCACACGAAGTACTAACTTTTGATGTATTTCAAACCAGAACCTTAAAATCTAAGATGATATAGGGGACTTTTCCAATGATTATTGTTGGACATATCAGTCCAGGATCAGATCATTCACGCGTGTCCAATCCTTAATGGGAGGTGAAATACTTGCTTCAAGAACTAGCTTTCAGAGTTGAGTTAGGTCAAGATTCAAAATTCTAACACTTAATAGTGCGAACCGCATATCAAGCACAGTTATTTTTTCTCTAGGGATTTTGTTATCGTTCTCCCACGAGGATTAAACATCCGAGAAACTCTAATCTTGAGAAATGCTTACTTGGTGAATAGCTGTGTCCATGGCGGCGGCAGCTTGAGAATCCAAAAAGAGAGGCTGACCGGAAGAGTAGAAATCCATAATAGAGGCAAATACTTCGGGTTTCAGGAACTCCCAGGCAGCGTCATCCGATTTCGTGACGGTAACGAAATCGGATCCAAAGAAAACGCGAGTAACGCCTGCAAGGCAAAGAGGGAGGAAGCAGATAGAATCCCAAAATAAAGAGGAAAACGAAAAATTGAAGGAAGAAAGTGAAGAAAGATACCGTCGATTGCGAAGAGCGATTTAGCGAGGGGGGAATTCATGGCGGAACGAGGGTTAGGGAAGTCGGCGCTGCCAACGTCCATGACAGGCTTGCCGGGATAAAACATGAGAGAGGAGGGATTGGGCGTGGGCTGCGTTTGGATGAACATGCTCCTACGTTGCCCTGTGCAATCAGAAATCAAGAGCCGTTGTATTGGAAAATTGAGGAAAATGGAAGAAGAAAGGCACAAACCGGTGGAGAATCCAAAGGGAGAAGAGGAGAAAGCATTGCAGCGGAACACGGTGGTTGCGCAGTGGCGGCGTGGGATAGAGAGCGGAGTGTTGTTATTGTTAAAGTGCGTCGGTGGTCGGAATGGAAGACGCGCTCGTCTTGCCAATCGCCAAACACTGCCTGTCATCGTTTCTGATTCTAATGCTTCCACAACAACGCTTTCTCTCGCTCATTCTTAGTTAAATATCGCATGCTATAAATATAATTTTTTTATAATAAATGTTATTATATATTTTCCTTCCGTTATATTATTTAGATTTTTTTAATATTTAACTTTTTATTACTATAATCAATCACTTTTATTATATTTGTATATTATATCATTTATCATATCAAATCTACTAAAATCATCTCATTTGAAACAATTCTTAATGGTGTAATATGTTTTCATTAAAAGTTACCATTATGAAGTATCGTTTGATTTTGTTATTTTTTTATTTTTTTTTTATTAAACATTCATTAGAGAATTCAAATTATCCTTTTTGTTTTTTGGATTCGTTATAAATGAATAGTTAGGAAGAAGCCAAGGCAAAATAGCTGTCGATTTGATTGTCGTGTTTCAGACGTACAGCAGAGTAATTATAGAAATTGTTTACTGAGTTCAGAAAACATTGATAAATAAGAGGAAACTATGTACTGTTTTAAATAAGTACTTGTCCTGGGCGGGCGTTAATGAATAATATTTTGTGGTGGGTTGGTTCTCCCATTGACCACAGAATAAAGGTCGCTGTCAATAATTGATAGATTTAACTTCATTCAATGTTATTTTTCTGCATTTAATATACGTTTCATTTTTTTTAGCAGTAGTTCCATTACGCATGCCTTATTTGGCATCTTGATTTAGTAGAGTGGCTGGTAGGAATAGGAAAGTGAAAAGAACCAATAACATCATTCCAGTAAGTAAATTATTTAAAACGAAAATGGAGTTTGCTTGGCTCGCATGCAAATGACCCTTCCTCCACCACTCGGAGCCACACTTAGGTCCCAACTAAAGTTTATTCCTTCAGCAGCCCTTCATTTCAGAATTACTTCTTCCCCTACAATCTTGACGATGCACATGCATGCTTTTGGAACCACTGCTTCATTTCAATTCAAGAGCCTTAAAATCTAAAGCTAGGTAGTAAGGAAAAGGAGCATTAGTATTATTATAATCTAACTCTAATCCTGTAGGCGAAAAACCTGCAAATGTAAATTCCATAATAATCCTCCGACATCCCGCAGGAGGCTATATACTATCCATTAAGAAGATGGGAGGCAAATCAAAATCTTTTCCTCTTCACCCGCGAAATATCATCAAAACTGTCATCACTCCAAACTTGTCCACCACCACCACCATGTCTGAAATTCTCTTCCTGCTCATCCATATTTCTTGTTCTTCTGGGTGGCACATTTCCTGGTCTTCCCTTGATTCGCCTGTCAAAGTCCCTTTCCCTCATGTTGTTGCCTCCTCTTTCATGAAAATCTGAATCATCTGAACAGAATCTATAGTGCCTAGGTCCGTCTTCAGCATTAAGGTGAAAATTTTCACCAACGTTGTTATTGTAAGGAGGTCTGAACGAGCGCACAGGTCCTCGTCTCTCACCAAACCTTCTCCTGTCCTCACCATTTCCTTCCCCACTGAGCTCAAGTAACCTACCAGAATGCATGGGTCCCCCATAGTAGTCATCATCATTGTCCGCACGGTCCCGGGGATCTACAACATCAAACCTCCGGTTCCTGATTAGGATTCGACCAGACCTTGGATGGCCATGGTCCCTTGCAGAATCCATGTCCCTCATATCATTAGAAGGTCTTGACATAAACGAGGGTGAGCCATGCCTCCTCACCACTCTCTCTGCAGGGAAAACAGGGCGATCAGGGGACCTCATTCTGTCAACCCTGTAAAATGGTGATCTTCTATGGGCTAGTTCCGGATGTCCACCAAAACCGTCAGGGGATCTTCTTCTAGGAGGAGACCTTCTTCTTGGAGATGACCATGGTCCGGGTGAGCGACTCCTAGATCTTATGGGTGACTTGGAACGAATTCGAGGAAGTCCCCTCCTCGGCAAGGAAGAAAAATTCCTACTTCCCCTTGTAAACCGACCATCCATTCCCTCAAATGTCTGGGGCCGTGTGAACATTGCATCCATGTTATCCTCAGGCAAACCTCTCAAAAATTTATCATTGTGCCTCACGCTAACCAAGTCTGAACCATCACCAATACATCTATTTGGACTAATGTTTCTTGGATTTCTATGACCAATTTGGATGCCATCTCTTCCTCCTGGTGAACGCCTCCTTGGTGCTATATAAGACCCGTCACTCAGTGGCTTTCTACCTAATCGACCATTCCCAACATATGAGCCATCGGGTGCAACATTGTTGTACTCCAGATCAGTATTGGCAAAAGCAGATGCATATTTTGGCCGCGGCCCACGGAACTGATTTGGACCATTATAAAACTCACCAGAAAATTCCCGGTCAGATTCCCATTCACTACGAACTGAGTCTAGACGACTATTGAGTCTTCCTCGACCACGCCCAAAATTCAACCTAGAGTTTCTAGGGGACATATCTTGATGTCTTTCTCTTGAAAATTTGTGAGGGCCATCAATGTAAACATCATCTCTGAAAAACAAAACAAGAATACGACTTGAGGAAACCAAAACAAACTCAGTGCATAAAGTAGAGATAAGTTATTTATACGACTAAAAAGTATACCTTCCTCTGTGTAATTTATCCCCATCAAGTGTGTCAGACAATACATCTCTTCCAGCTCGAGTTGACAGTTGTGATCTGCCTGAGATGGACCTAGTTTTACCAGGGGATGAAGAACTAGTAGCTCGAGACAGATCTATAATTCTCCCTGGATTACCACCATTATTAACATCTTTGGATGCATCATTTGCACTTGCAGACAATTCTATATTTGGCAACTCTAGCTCAGTTTGTTTAATAGTGTCAGTTGTCTTGACAACCTCATCAGCGCAGTGGACATCAACCGTATTGCTTCCATTAGCAGCTTGATTGGAAAGCGATTCTGTCACCAGAGCTTCAGAGACGTTTTTCCCTTCCAAAATATCTAATGCTTTCATTTGCGAAACATTAACTGGTTTGTTGCCATGAGCAGCAATGTTGGATTTCTCGTCATCCAATGACTCTTGCAGACACACATTTTTGTCAACGACCTTACCAGACCTCTCCTGCATTTCAATGTCCATACCATCTTCACTATTTATTTCATTTTGATTTGCACTCTTATTGTCATTTTCCACTACCTGATATTGAGCAGTACAATCACCGCTCACCATTCCTTTCTCAATCTGCTTATTTACAAAGTTACTACCGTCAGGGTGCTCGACTTCTCTTACCTCACATATGGTGTCCTCTGCTATGGATGGATCCAGTGGTTCCCGAACCTCTCCATCTTCATAATCATCATCTTCAACATATCGCTCAGTATCCACAGCAATAGTTACAGCGTGATTTTCATCTGACTCGTAATCAGAACCATAAGAATCATCCTCCAACATGTCACCTGATAGGGTTATCTTTTCTTCATCACTTGCACAGCCTTCACCGGAGCCTCGGGTAGCAGCCAGAGGCTCATTCATGAGTTTCAATCTGCATGCATCACGATCGGCAGCATTTTTTTCCTCAGTACTAACAGAAGAAATTTTCAGGCTAGGATTTTTCAGCTCAGAACCATTATCAACCACAGGCATAGTAATTGTTTCTATGGCAACCTGCTCAGCATTCAAACAAGCTCCACGACAAACTTTCTCCACATTGTCTCCATCCGTAGTACCACTATTTTCAATCTGGCTTACTACGTTTTCACTGGCTGGCAACTCTGCTGTACACACAGGTTTCACTGGACGACAAGGTGCCTCAGCAGGAATATGTGTTGTCTCGCGAAAAACAGACATCGCCAATGAAGGAGAAGAATCATCCAACCCTTGTTGTAATTCTTTATCCAACTGACCCGTTTTACTCGCTGCAGCATTGGATCTTTCCTGATTACCTGTGTGATCTTGTTCCTGTTTAACTGAGACAGTATCAGCTTTCATTAAATTGCTAACGTTTGACATCTTCGAAGATTTTACAGCGAGAGGCTGAAATAGTTCTTGTTTAATAGTCACACTGTCTAATGAACCCGCAGTAGAGCTATTAGCTTCTTTCAAATCCTTCTTCAAGTTCTCATCAAACGGTTCTGGTTTTACCAACCTAAAACTAGAAGTATTTGCATCACCTGACGAAGCCACACTAGATAAGTTTATATTGGAAATAGAACTACCAGAATTCAGTTTAACAGGTAATTTAGAGGGCTCCTCGGTATATTTCTTAAGAAGAGGAGAAAAAGATAGATTACTCGACTCATCAAATCTAAATTGCTGTCCACACAACCCAGATGAAAAAGTGAAATCTTGTTTCTGTCTCTCTTCACAGATTGGCTTTACAGATGGAACACTTGTTGGTCGTGTCATCCCTGTAGAGCACATTAACTGCTTTTCAACAACTGAATTTTCAGTAATTTTCAGCCCATCAACACATGTTTTAACCAAGCCAGCTTCAGTCCCAGGTTCTTCCCATGCATCCATTGTAGTATTAAGATCCCAGTTTGCCCTGTTAGAATGAACAGGAGTCTTGTCCCTATCAGTTTTAGCATCAGTATTTAAACTGTGAGAACTGCAGTCTTCCTTGCTTAAAGATAATTCCAATGAGACAGATTCCGCTTTCTCTATTTTTAGGCGATTCTTGTCATTCTCCGTGCTAACAGCTGGAAAGAGGTGTTCCTCTAAGCTTAAAGATAAACTAGTACTTCCTGAAACTAAAGGACTCTCTTTTCTACAAATATCTTTGACATTTTGCTTGCTCACTTCAGCTCCAATGCTAAGAGCAAGACCTTCCTTTGCAGCCAATAAGAGTTCAGGATTGCCCTTGATAATTTGGGATTCCAATTTTTTATTGCTGTCTTCACTGAGTATCACCTTCTCTTTGCTATCCATGACATCCAAAGTACATGATTGAGTACCAAGGTTTGGTTCCTCAAGTTTCGGTATAAGCAAGCAAGAGTTGCTTTGCCCCGTGTTAACATTGGTAACATCGGTACTTGCTTTCTTATCTTCAAGCGCTGGGATTCCATTGGCATCAGATAAACTAGAAGAGCTGGTAGAAAGAGTTGAACCCGGTGAAGTGCTTGAATGTTCCTTCCGCAAGGCATCGCTTTCTTCTGAACGTGAAGCCTCTTCAAAAGAGGATGAAGAAGGCTGAATAAATGGAAACCTTCTTTTCTTGATAGGTGCACCTGCAATACTGGCATTTGTCAATGTTGATCCTTGAGATGTGCTCGAATTTTCTTTACGTTGTATCTCAGTTTCTTCAGATAGAGAACATGGTTCCTCAGACACGGGTGAGGAAGAAGGCTGAAACGAAGGGAATCTCCTTTTCTTGATAGGCACACCTGCAATTAAACCACTAAATTGCCCAGCATAGGACTTTACCCCGGTCTGTCAATAGAAGATCAAGTAATCAATATCCAAAAAAGAACAAATTGGCATGGTTCTCTAATCGTAGTTAGCTGTAAATCAGAAAGGAAATAAACACCTCTTCATGTCCTGAAACAGGCATGACTCCAAAGTAGTCTTCTAAAACGCTCACAAGTCAAAAACCCTTCGTTTAAAACTTCAGTTATTATGATTGAATAGCAAATCCTCAACAAAATTATTGAAGTAAGCTAAAAAATCTGGCACTGAATTAACCATAGGCGGGCATATCTATCCTCTAAAAAGCTTCTCCTTTCCAAGTAAAACAATCCTAGCCTTACTCTGACTTCCAAGGTAAAGACAGAGTAGTAGCGTCAACCTGCAAAACACACCACAAAAACACAAGATCATAAACTCCCTTGAACAGATTATCGGTCGACAATCAAAGTCAAAAAAAACAATTTAACAAACTGCCCGTGTGCAAATTTAATTAACCCTCTGGTCAACCATCCCCTCGTAAAGTTACCTTAGATCCAAAACTAACCGCCCCACATAATCATAACAAACAAACTCCACACCAGTCTCTATAAACACTTCGAAATCACCTCAAAACGCAGACAACAAGCAGAAAGCACAAATCCAAGCAAACTACCATGAACAGATCCACCACAAAACGACCCACAAGGCCAAAATTCACCAAAACAGAGTCAATCAAACGACGTAAAAAGATCCACTCGAGTTCATAAAATCAGCAGAAACCAAGGAAGAACCCCTTCCAACTGCAAAATTAGAACAACAACCTTGAACCGAGAGAACCCGTGAGACGAAGCAAAAGGGTCTCAGAATCGAGTGCCGCGGAATCAGATCTAGACCGAGAAACGAAAGTAATAAAGTACACGGCACGGCATCATCGCAAAACAAAAAAACAAGCCGAATCGCAGGGCACGGAAATATCAACGGGGGGCAAATGAAAAACGCCAGATCTTGACGAAGAAAGCAAAGAAGGTGATAAAGACGAACCTGATTGGTTGTGGGAAAAGAAAGGGGTAAAGAAAACAAAGGGGTTTGGTTTGGTAAGGGTTGAGGTCAAGCTCTGCAACTTCCACGACACAACAACCAAGTGGGAAACCAAGAAGGAACGAGCGAGAAAGAGATAAAAAGGAATCTCTTTCTCTCTCTATCTCTAACCTCTATCTTTCTTCTGTGTGTATCTATCTAGAGAGAAAAAATTAGGGTTTGCGTTTTTATGCTGATTTTATTGACTTTGTGAAAAGGGGTGCTTATCTTCGTTTCTATATATTCTATTCCACCGATGTGACGCATCAACTAACGTATCGCCATGTGTTATCTCCTTACACGTGGATCCTTCTCCTCTGTTGATTTTCTATCCTTTCCTCTCGTCCGTTGGATCTAAAGTTGTGACTTTTTGTTGTGGTTCGATCTTTAACCTAATTTCTTTATCGCTTTGTTTATTTCAATCATTCAATGGACCAAGAATAAAGTATCGTGCAAGTTGTCCAACAACGCCATTTTATAATAATTTAATAATGACCTAGATTTTCATATAAAAAAATACTAAAGTTTTATATTAATTATTATATCTGCTATATAGGTTAATAAAATTTTTTAATATATTTTATCCACGATTATATTATAAATCAACGATAAATTATTGAAAATAATTCTCTGAAATTTTTGTATGATTGTTATAAAAGATAAAATTTATCTTTTAAATATTTAATAAAATTTATATATTTACTATTTAACAGAAAGTATATGTGTTAGTTTAGATTATTTGTATATTTATCTATATATTCATTATTTTGTAGGTTTTATATGACAATTCTGGTGCTTTTTGTGGCATCACGGCTTGATTAGAAAAATACGGGCTTCCGGATATACTTAAAACAAACAAAATTATTATATTTTAATGATAAATAATATATATATATATATATATATATATATATATATATATATATATATATATATAGATGTTTTTTTATATATAAGATAAATATTTTATTATATATTAAATAAAATATCATATATATAATATATTAGAATA
>Ga0099824_1000379_pt1 | contig 50130 bp, 22 predicted proteins | sample SiratrowhiteBW_FD_76837 | JGI IMG/M metagenome (GOLD analysis project Ga0099824, IMG submission 76837) | Root nodule microbial communities of legume samples collected from California, USA - Siratro white BW | ecosystem: Host-associated > Plants > Roots > Nodule | place: USA: California... | reverse complement strand
ATATTATTTTATATATATATATATATATATATATATATATATATATATATATATATATATATATATATATATATATATATATATGATACACTAAAAGTTAAAAATGTTAACGTTTAAAAAAATATAAATATATTGTATGTGTTTTAACATTTCACTCGGATCTCTAATTTATGATTGTTCTATTGTTGAACTTCAAACTTGTTTTGCAGTTTCTTAATATTGTATTTAGATTTTTTTTTTTATTTTTTTATCTTCATCAATAATAAAAATTATGTATTATTTTAATCATAAAATTAATTAGTCTAATATTAATACAAATTAATAATAAATAGAAACAATTAAATAATTTTGTTAACAGAAAAATTAATTAAAAATAAAAAGTTAACAGAAATTTAATTAAAAATATTCCAACAACCTATAAGAACTCAAAACTTAATTAAGCCAAATAATAAATATATCAAAGTTTACACATTAAATGCAAGGAAATCGAGAAAAATAAATAAATACTGTTCCCATCAAATGATATTTTTATGTAGGTTGTAAGATTTTTTTTAAGAAGAGGCTTGTGTAATTTAAGAACATAACACTGAGCTTAAGAAAAGACAACTATATATAAATCCTAAAAACAAAATTATTCATCAAATGTTTTACATTAGAAATATATAAGCTATTTAATATATTTTTACAATCGATGATTAGAAATATGTATTACGTGTGTTTCTCTTTGCAGGTTTCTTCACAAAATTTCTAGAATATATATATATAATTTTCTTAAAAAGGTATTCCACAAATATATAAGATATAAGAAAAATATGTTCAAATTTAGTGAACTGAAATATAAGAAAAATTCAACTGATCCAATTTTATTTATAGTTATTGCTTAAAAATATCTACAAGTTAATTTAAATATATTAACATCATTTCCATTGAATATGATTAGTTTAAAGAAATATAGTTTTTTTAATAAAATGAAACAAAATAAATGAAGTTAGTTGCCTTAATTATAAAATTAGATGAAGTTACTTAAATTTTTTATAGATATGAAAGGAGGTTCACAAATTATAGTAGTGACAAAGAAGGTAGAAGATAATTGGAAGTAGAAAGACAGTGATACAAGAGATAACCAATTGTAGTAGTCACCAAGAATGAAAAAACTAAATAAATATAAGAGTCATAAACATTAAAAAAATGAAAAATAAAAGAAAAAGACGCATTGAAAATATATTTTAAAACTTTTCTACATTAGTTATAAATCATCACTATACTAATTTTTACATCAACCTCTACAACCCGATAGTATATCTAAACAACATAAAATCAACTTTTTCAATTACTTTTCTTTTTAATCTTAAAAGTGAATTCAATTTCTTATGATTTCTATTGCTAAAAAGAACTAGACGCAGTCGTCTATTTTGGCTAGTTTTTTTTAAATCATCAGTCAAAAATTTTCAAAAAATAATCCATTTTTACCAAACCAATCAGCAAATGGTCTATATCAGAGCAAATAAATTTGATTTTTTTTTTAATTTCAAAAAATAGTTTTAAAATAGAAAACTATATCTTGATGTTATAATAAATTTTACAAGTAGGAGCAACTCCATAACCATTGAACAATGAATCAGTATTTTTTTTAGCTGTTTATAATCAGCTATCCCATGTTAATTTTGAAAACATTGACCCTTTCATAACTATATATATATAAACACACAAATAAAAGCCCCAAGCAAACACATAATTATGTAATTTTGAAAATCTGAATCGAGCGTCTTAGGTCACCACCACTTGACTTGCAGCAGTAATTTTGTTTATAACTTATAATGATCCCAAGCAAAGATAGAGAGTCTTGAAGAAGGGTGAGTTGAGAAGTTTGGTGTGGTGCAAGTATTTTAGGAAGAGTGTGTCGCAAACTTTGGCAGCACCAGATTGCAGAAGAAGAAGTAAGAATTATGATGAAAGGCATAATTAAGAAAAGGAAAGAGCATGAGAAATGTCCCATGATGATGTCTGATGAGGGGAGCAAAATTGTTGCATTGCATGGCTATCTCTTAATTAATTTAATTGCTTTGTCTTTTCATTTAGCACTCTTCTCTTCTTCACTTCGTCATTCATTTGCTTTGCTTAGGTAAGGTGCAATCATGCATAAGAGGTACCTCATCATTCTTTCTATACACTTTCTTTCTTTTATTCTTTTTACTATTTTTTTTTTAAATCTCCATTTTGGACTCACCAACCCACCATATTTAAAATTTTAACATAATTATAAATCAATATTTAAGGAGTAAAGTTTTAAAAACAAATTTCTTAAAAGGTACCATAAATAACACTATTCGAAAAAGTCATTTAAAATTACAATATATATAATCAATTTAAGTTTATTTCAATAAAGCGTGTGTCGCTTAAAGCATGATAATTCTTATGAAGTTTGAAGTTTAGTTTAACCCAATACACTAAGTTTTGTTTTTCTATTTCATGTTATTAGGGTTAGGTTAAGGTTTTTTCTAGGAAAAGTTCATCAATGATTATAACGTTTTTTCCTCCTTATTGAACTCCAAAAACAACCTCTTGATTCAAATATCTGAGTTCCATAATATATTAATATAAACAATGGATAATGATAATAACAAAAGACATGTCATATAAATTTATATTTTGTATACTTTTGTACCATTTTACGTTAAAGTTTTCATCGATTTATAATTTTCTTATTTATTTATTTTTCATAATAAATTAAAGTAATTGTTTGTTTTCGTATTATATTGTAAATGAAATGAACAAAACTTCATATAATAATAAATTAATTAGAAGAACCTATGACGTCAAGATGTAATCAAATATAATGGATAAATGTAAAGATGTTATTATATTTGTTTTGGAATTATTTTAATTTTTGATGTAATTTAATATTTAATGTTTTTATTTGAATTTAAAATTTTTATTTGAATAATATAAAAACTATCCACGGGTGTGAGTTGTGAGTAAATTCATATAACCAACTATTTTTGCATGACGGATATGATACGTTAAAATTAAGTTTGTTTAAAATGTGGATTATCCTAGAAGATTTTCTTTCAATTCACATTATGTGGACTATGAATTTAAATAGATGGAGTAACTACTTACTAATTTTAATATGCCTAATTTTTTGAGATACTCTTTTCATTACAAAATTCGTTACTAATTCTTTTGTAACAAAATTTTCTTTACCTTGTAATGAATTTGTTCCTACTTTAAAATTGTTTTTTCTCATACCTTTTATCTCTATATAATTATATATTATAAACTTACAAATATTTATGTATTCATAAATTTGTAATCTAAAATGTTTTAATTTAATTTATACATTAGTTAAAATTTCTCAAAATTAGTGAAGAAAATTATCCCAATGAATTTTTTACAATTAATTAAAAAAAACTTAATTTAATTTATACATTAAATAATTTTTCTATTTTATCTTGTGTTGTCTTAAATGAAGGTTTTATAAAAGAAATAGGTATTTGGTAAACAAATTTCTAATATTGCAAAGGGACAACAACAAAATAATTTATTTTTTTTACCAGCAAAATGTATAAATAGTATTAGCAGGGATACTTAAGGGTATCCCAACCCATTTACAGCAACAAAATAATAATACATCTGCTATTTTCTGCCAAGCTTTCTATTTGTTTTATACAATAAAATAAATACTACTTTTCAAGATTCTAAATATTTTTCACTTAGTTATTATTGGTTTTGATCGATCAATTAGAGAGTGTTACTAATTTATCTTTGTTACATTCATATCCAATTCAGTTTTTTTTTTTTTTTTACATGTTTATTATTTAATGAAATCCATCAATGCAGCAAGGTGTCTTGGTATCTGCTGTGAATAACACACATTATGGTCCACACATGCAGAGTCAGATTTGTATTGCTAATGATAACTAATGAGTAATGATGCTAACTGGTTACTGCACCAGATTAATCTTCTTCCCACCAAGTGCTTCACAAGTACTACTAAAACCCTCAAATCTTAATCAAAATATTAATAAAAAAAGAAATAGAAGTGCATGATGAGAGGTTAAACTACACTGCATAGCCAAAAACTTTAAAGATATTCCATGAAACAAGTGTTAAGGGAAATGAATTAAAGTCTTCTCTTCTATTATTTGAATGAGGTAAAAAAATTACCAAAAGAAAAGGTTGATATTTTGTGACAGAGAGAGAAGAAAGAAAGTTGGTTACACTACACACAGGTTCTTCATTTGGGCTATACATTCCATTAGCAATGATTACATGATGTTCACTTTCTGCCATTGTTGGTCTTCTCAAAGATTGCCCTAACCAATAATTCAAGCATCCTCTCTTCTCTCACTACACCTTATCATTAAAGTCTGCATGACTTCAATTATTGCAATCATCTCAAAAGCACCATCTCTTCACTTTTTCTATCATGTTCTTTCTTTTCTTACAAATATTTTATGCAAACTGCAATCCTTACCTGTATTTTCTGAATTGTTGCACGAGGTGATGTCTGATAACCTCCTGCATTTAATATTTCAGATTTCAAAAAATTATAATCCAATTTCTTGACTTGATATTGTGACAAAATATTTATTTCGAATCTACATATCTGTCTGATGTTATATACTTTGTTTATCACAAGTAATTTTCCTTCTATATTAATTAAATTAAGAATTAAAAATAACCTGTAAAAGAAATATTTTTATCAAAAAATTGACTGTTAAAAATAATGGAAAAAGTACTATGGGATTGACAAATTTTTTGTGTAAAATGAATTAATATGCACTTTTATAATATTTTAAATGATATACCATATAAAAGTATCACATGATATCATAAAAAAAAGGAAATTAGAATTATTCGTACAGAGGGATTGACATGTTTAGACATAGTAATGACTACCCGTGTTTGAAAACAGTGGAATAAATCACGTCAAATAACATTATAATAATGAGCAGTTTATGAAGTTGGTGTTTGGATTGATTTTTCAATTCTTTTATAATTGATTTTAATTCATTACTTACTGAAAAAAAAAATATAGTAAACAGTTTTATCATCCTTTTAAATGTGATTTAAAGAAGACTAGAATATAGTTATCTAAATAGGTATTTTATTGACCATAATCAGTTTTGATAAGTATCCAAAAGAAAAAGAAAAAAGCATGAAGATGCGGAACATCATACTTATAATTGCTTATCAAACTCTAAAGACTACACACATACAAAGTTGATACAAAGTTGATATTGTTTTTTTTTTTTAATAAAAGAGCAAAGAAACAAACTCTCAAATACCCTAGATAGTCTATTAATACAAACAAGTAAAAAATATAATGAAGAACATGTAAAAACAACAAGACATTCTATGAGAAGTAATAAAAAGAAGCACATGGAGAAATTAATGTAATTCAATTAAAATATTAATCAACTTTCACCTATATTTATTGTGTAAAAATTCATTAATAATAAATAATACAACTACAATAAACTTCTAATTCTAAGTTACATTCAAGATTCATTATTTATAAAAGAAATATTATCAAAACTAATTTCCATAAATTATGTTAAAACAGTTGAAAAATACACATAAATAATGCTTCATCATCAGAATGCTTGATACATTAAATGAGATTAACTCTGATAAATAGAAAATGAGAGTTATAATTAATGAAGAGTATGCTTTCTTCTGATACTCTAAAGACAGATGCAACAAGTTGCTTAAGACTATGCTCTTCAACTATATGTAATCTACTGGATCAGATAACTAGGACCTTAACCAAACTTTAGTTGAACCAATCTTCAGGTAAAATTTAGTTTTCAGTTTAGACAATAGGTTGTGGTCACTGTTGGAAGCCACTGGTGTGATTGGTTATTTTATTTCCATTGACCACTTAAAATCATTCCACTTTTTAACTTGGTATAACACCAACACCTTTTGCTCTTAAGAATTGGAAGAGAAGAACCAAATCAAATTGAGAAAGGAAAAACAATATAAGAAAGGCATGAGAAATGTCGATGCAATTACCTCCACATACTAAGAAAGCAATTCCATAGACACGCACATAGAACAGGCAAGAGTCATACATTTTCTTACGAGTGAATGGATAGACATTACCTTAAGTTTAAAATTTCAAATATTAATTAGTTAAAAGAAATTGTCGATGGAACCGATGAATTATGCTGATTATAAACCTGACATAGAAAGTAAAAAATAGTAAAAAACCGTAGTATTTAGGTGACAAGAAAAATGGAATATGGATGTGGTAGGACAGAGTCATTATTGACAGACCAATGTTTTGAGGCCCTTCCTTGTTTTACAGTATCATCAGAGAAAAATGAAATCATTGTAAGTCATAGTGTTCAATCTTGCACCACTCTGGTGTGACCTATTTCACACTCTCACCATTTAAAAACCTTCATCATACTCAGTGGTAGAATTAGAAATAGATACATCATTTATTCATTCTCTCTTCATAATTTCTCAAACCACACAATCTTTTTCCATTAGCAGATGGAGTTGGCTTTGAGCTTAGGCCACACAGAAAATTCTTCACTGGGTTTCTCCACACCACAGCCTCACCACACAAGAGCTTCCTCAGATCCACCCCTTCAGCTCCACCACCTTCTTCCTTCAACACCAGTTCTTCCTTCTCCACGCCTTCCCATTCCATGGCTCTCCCATGCATGTAAACACTCATATCATATCCCTTCATCTTTCTTCTTTCTCTCACTGTTTCATGTGTGTGCATGTTTGTTCTAACAGTAGGCATGGAAGAGATACCGGTGAGGGCGCTTGATGACACGGACGAGGGTGCTGCAGTTTCATCCCCCAACAGTGCAGTATCGTCATTTCAGATGGATTTTTGCAGAAACAGTAGAAAGTTTTGTGAGGGTGACAGCGAAGAAGACGAAAATGGGACAACAAGGAAGAAACTCAGACTCTCCAAAACACAATCAGCTTTCCTTGAAGACAGCTTCAAAGAACACACCACTCTCAATCCCGTTAGTATAACTCTCACTTTCCTTCTCCCTCTCTCTTTTACTGTTTCAACCAAGATACTGTTAGTTCTTAACTGTAATGCAAAAAAAAAGTGCAGAAACAAAAACTTGTTCTTGCAAAAGAGTTGAATCTCCGTCCCCGTCAAGTGGAGGTTTGGTTTCAGAACAGAAGGGCTAGGTAATTGAGAACTTGCTGAAACCATGTTTGTTGCTTTTGTTTATATTTTTTTTTCTGATAAAAACACAATGATGACAGAACAAAGTTGAAGCAGACAGAGGTGGATTGTGAGTACTTGAAGAGGTGTTGTGAGAGTCTGACAGAAGAGAATAAGAGGTTACAGAAGGAACTGCAAGAACTGAGGGCTTTGAAAACTTGTGAACCCTTTTTCAAGCAGCTTCCGGCTACCACTCTCACCATGTGTCCCTCCTGTGAACGCGTCGCCGCCACCACCTCCACCTCCGCTGCCACCACCAACAATGACGGTGTTTCTCTGGACAAGCCCAGAATATTCTCAAGCCCACCCGCAGCAGGCCCACATGGCCCACCAGATTGCTTCTTCATCTGATTGATCGTTTTTTGTCGTTTAGGTGTCATAACAATAATGTGTATCAAAGAGTACAAAAGACTTCCAACTTCATCTCTTATTTTCCTTTTGTATAAAAAAATGTCAATTTTCTAAAATTTTTACTTAATTCTTTCTTTACATATATTTTCTTCTTCTCTTTATTCTATGGGAAGAATGTATGGAACTACTAATTGTTTGAGTTGTAATAATTTTCTTATAATGTTTTTCATCTCACACTTAATTCTTCCTCTCTTCTTTTAATTTGTAAGAAAACAATGTACAAAATTTATATAAAACTATAAATTCTCTAATTACTTTGTCAAAAGAAATGTCCTAGGTTGTTTAATAGTTAAAATACGGTGGTTTAAATAGTTCGAAGGATAGTATAATTCATCTCTCTAAAGTTCTTGACCTATCCTGTGCGAAAGGATGAAAAAGAAAAGAAAAACTTCATATATATGAACTACATATTTCATTAATATTTATGGATCCTATAATAAAATACTATTTTCATTAATAAATAACTCTTTTATATATTGATATAAAAGCTAACATTGGCATAGATTTTACAAATGTCTCATGATCAAATTGCATATGGAGGAAAAGGTTAAAAAACAGTTAAGTGATTAAAGAAAGGTAGGTAGGTTCTCTTGAAATGTTGATTAAAGAATTGAAAGCTTTTTTTTTTTTTAATCAGATACATAAAAGAGCATTTTTAAATTTGTTTTAATATGTTTCAGTGTAAATTTTAATAAAAATTTTAGTAATATCCTTAAAACACTTATTAGCAAGACTCTTGAAAAAATGTAATAAACTTTTATTTTGTTTTCTCTCTGTCTCTTTATATGATATCTCCAAAATAAATTCACCTAAGCAAAAGAATTGATTGAAATTCTTGTCCAAATTTTTTTTGTATAGGTTGTTAACTACCCTCTTGCTAAAAATTCAATGACAGTATATTCGAACCAATTTGAGGTTAATGTTCTTCATGGGCTGTAATACTTCAAATATTTTTTAACAGATAAAAGTTGGTGTGAACTAAATAAATGAAAGAGTAATGTAATGATATGCAAAGCAAACTAGGCTTAACTATTTAAAAGGATATTTACAGCATTTCTTGTGGTGCATACAATTCATTCCAAGTTATATAATATTAAGGTTCATAATTTTTTATAAGTTTATTGAAACTCAATCATTATTTTGTTATTATAAATACGTTAAGCAACATGTACCAAAAATATTTTAAGGATAATCTCAGGATCAATGTCTTTATTTTCAACTTGTAATTTTAAGTTTATTATTATACTACATGTATATATATAAAAAAAAAAAAATACAATTACAACGAGTGTTCACTTCAATGCTTGATAATATAATCAGACTATTTTTAAGTTGTTAAACAATTTTCTTATAAATCACATGTATTTTCTATTGAAAAAAATATAAAAGAAGAAAGAATATATATAGTTTCTTCTTTTTAAAATTCAATCATTTTTCTTCATAATTTTTATTTTAAATATTATAATCTTTTATAGAAAAATACATAAAGTTCATAATGAAGCATTAAAATTATAAAATTACATTTAATCTTTCTTATATTCTTATAAAATTTTTGATTTTTTTTTTCATTTTTTCATGGCATAATGAATTTTTTCATAATTTTTTAAATTTCATTATTTTAAGGTAACACAAAAGTTGAGATCCTAATTGAAAATAAGCTGCAACAATTTTAATTATATTTGCCTTTATTTTATATGTGCCTATATACTTTATGGGTGACTCTACATATTGATTTGAAAATACTAATAATGGTGGGAGAGTGGCAAGTGACCTCAACTGTTATTTACGATAATTTTTTTTAGAATTAGTTATAATTAAAGTATACTTAATTTACATCTTTAACTTGATATTATTTTATATTTTTATTAAAAAATAGTTTTTTTCAATTTTATATTTACCTTTTCATATGATATTTTCATAAAAAAAATTGTAGTGCGTATTTCCATTATCTAGTTTTATATAACAAGAAAACGTCCTACATTAATCAAATCATTTCTATGGAATTAATTTTTATATATTAATAGTATGACAAGATTTAACCATTTACTTTTCAATGTAAAAAATATTTATACTAATTAGAGGAATTATAGTCTGTTTTAATTGGTATAATTTATTCTTTTATTTTATAAAATTAAACTACTTGGATAAATATTGAACATTTAATTAGTATAGAATGATAATTTTCTCTATTTCGTCTTAGAATTATATAGTGTAATTTATGATAACTGTTTTACTTTTATTTCAAAATATTGATAAAAAAAATACTTATAGAAGCAATGTATAATTACAATAGAAACAAACAAGAATATATATATAACGTCGTATCTAAATATTAGGATAAAGATTAGCCGTTAAAGTGGTAATTCTTATGGTAATTGATGGCTGGGTCCAAAGGGTGGTGATTATGGTAAAATATGTCTATTGAAGTGATAAGAACTTGAACTATAATCAGTAAATTTTATTAAAATAAATCATTTTATTTAGCTCTGTATTATGGAACATAAAATAATTTTGACAATTAATAAAAATGATGGTCCAAAAGAGACATAATAATTTCTCTGAGACGAGGATTTTAAACAAAAGACCTCTTTATGCTCAAGCACAAGTATGAAGACTCCAACACAGGTACTTTGCTTTAAGCCAAAACTATTAACTTTATAAGCCCACTAATTCACTATCAAGATCATGTTTTGTTATGCATATAGCAAAATCGTGTTTAGAAGGTGTATAAAAATTAGGTTAAGTTTCGTATTGCGGATCGTCAATTTTTTATTTAACCAATGAAATGTAAACCCTAAAACACAATGGAATCTGGATTTTTTTTTTAATTAAATAAGTTTTATTAACTTTAAAAAAGGAAATATCTATAGGATTATGAAGGAGTTTTTACAGCCACCGGGGAGAAAAAAGGATTAGCGGTACCAAGTACATAAATGTGAAAGATAATAAAAGAATCTGAATTTTGATGAACCTAAGTACAAAAAGAAGAACAAAAAACATGTAAAAAGAGAACCACCTTGAAGCTTGTTTTTAGGATTCGTTGTCTCCTTGTCTTGTACATTTGGGTTCTTGTTCTTCGTTGGCATATAAATAGTAAGAATTACTGTGTCATTAATTTTAAGACTAATGTAAGAAACTATTATATGATCTTAAATTTAAATTCACAGTTCTATGTCCCTGAGAATCAAACGGACAAAAGTAAACGTAATCTGTCTATTTCGGCGAAATTAGGATCCACAAAACTCAGGCCCGTTCTATTGTTTTTACAACCTGTAAAGTTGGTAATCCCTTCTCAACGTTTCTCATTGTTCTTTACTGATTTGTTTAGTTGATTTTTTTCTCACAATTGTTAGTAATTTGTTTTTATTATCCTGCCTTTTTCCCACAATTATTAAAATGCTAGCGAATAATATTATATTAAGTTAAAAATATATTTTTTCAACTAATATATAGGACTTCCATTCATATAAATTGTTCGAAAATGAGAGCTGTTATCAATACATAGTTTTATTAGTGCATAATTTTCAAATAGCAGTCATATTTAATTTGTTTAACAATATTATTTTTCATGTTTTGAATTTTGTTTTTGTAGTGCATCGCACATGTTACCTAAAAATGAAACAAACAACATTCCCTCAGTACTAATTCACAATCACATTAAATGCTTAACAATCACGGTTTAAGTTTTCCTAAACAAAAAAATATATAAAATAAGACTTACATTAAGAAGCACAGTGAACGAGTTGATTTCAATACTTTGATTATAATAAATAAAATGTAATTGAATTTAGATTTACAATAGGAATTGGAGGCTAAAAAGGAGATGAAGATGCAAAAGAAGAATAATTTACAATGACAAACAAAAACCACCCTTGTATTCTCTTCTCCTCACCAATTTATGTCATCCATCCATATCAACAAATTTATTGCAGCACATCTCTTAATCGTGTATATATCTCAGTTCACTTAATATTATGAACCTTTATATAAAAGCATTTTCTGTATATGGTTTCCTTCTATGCATGTGAACAAAAATGTATTGCATATGTTACTTAACTCAATAAATTTGGTAGTTTATTTGTTACCTAAGTTTTCTTCTGCTCATGCTGATTCCGATACTCTCTCATTAGAAGTTCAGCATAGAGAATCTCATTCCATATATCAGGAACACCAGGAAGGCACCAGTGGCTGCAATCTTGGTATCTCAATGGTGATTTTCTTTCCTCAGGAGTTAGATTTTGCTTCCTGTATATGGAGGGATGACCATCCTTTCGGAAATCTGTCATTCTAGTCACGTTTTGGTACGTCACACGGGTTTTCATATTCCTTAGCACCTTCTCCAAAACAATCATCTTATCTGGATACTCAGTTAGGTACTTCTCGTTGTCAATTGGATCAGTTTCACTATCACATTGTCCACCTGAATTCCACTGTCCACCACTGCAGTTTCACAAGTTTCTAGTTATGAGTAAGTCTTCTAGCACCAAAATCATATGGGGTTGCTCAATAAATGCATTCTCTACTTGCAAGTAATGAACTTGAACTATATGATGAGACCAAAATAAGTAAAGTAAATTACTTTATTTTACCTGAAATGGGAAGCAGAATAGCCTCTGAAGAAGACCGTGGTCTTGGATGGATTAATGTTGGCATCGACCCATCTGCTCCAAGTTGTTAAAGCTCTTCGGAATGCCTCAAGAACGTTTAACTCCGAATACACATGGCTACCTTCTTGGTAATAGTCCTGCCTGAAAATTGTCAGGGTCAATTTTAGTCCACCTTCATAACAAGGATTCCTCTAATCTTGGATCTTATGAACCAGTCATGAATAAGAATACAAGTGGAAAATGAAACAGTTAATAATTAATGAAAGGAAAACTGAGTGACATATCATACCCTTTAGAGGTTTTATCATGAGTCCACCAGTGGCCAGTGTTGAAGATGATGATATCTGCATCCTTATATTGAGACGAAGATTGACCAACTAAATCTAGACGAAGTGTTTCCTTTTTTGTCCCATTCTTATCAGCCATTTCCCCTTCTTGAACCAAAAATGGAGACACAAAAAGCTCCACAGAGAAGTGATAATCCTAATCATACCAAACCAGTTCTGTTAGGCAAAGAATAACAAATCAACACAAACACGGAAAGGTAAAACACAAGAGGGTTCAATGCTCACTTTGAATATAAATGAATAAGAGGCTTCGCCTCTGAAATGAACTCTTCCATTTGCTTCATAAACATTTTTTTTATCCTTCACAGCACTCTTCAATATGCAAATCAGAGACTCCCACATGTTCCTATTGAGCGAATCGCCAACAAAAGCAAGTCTCTTTCCTCTCAACAATTCCAGCATTCGATGCGCATTCAACCTATGACCAATTCAACCAAATTGGGAGCCCCAAAAAGAAACAACCAATGGATCAATTCTAGTACAACACAAAACAGCGATTTCCCATTAACCAAACAAAACACCAAAAGGAAGCAGACAAATGTTGTCAATTTTGGACTAACAAAAACATCCATCAAAATAAAATACTTTACCACCTAAAACTAAAAACAACAAATTCAATATTTTCCAATACCTTGGGAGGCTGCAACCCTTAGGCTTCCACTTATATGTTTGATATTCCTTGTCGGGCCTTCCATTCCTAATACAATTGAACTGTTCATCTATCAAAGAGCAAGAACCTGGCTTATAGAGAGGATAAGAACCATCCTTAACCCACTTTCCATCAAAAAAATCACACTTCATGAGAGTCTCCACCGATTCATCGTTCCCTTTTGCGTGATTCTTCCCATTACTCTGTTTCCTAGCCAGAGAAGCCGTGTAATTATCATTCGAGGCAACACCCTTCACTGAATCGGCCTTCACAGAAGAATTAGAACTTGAGTTCTGATGTGGAACTTTCTGGGCAGGGAAACTCACTGAAACATTGGTTGCAGGTGTTGCAGGTGCAGTAGCATTTGTAGTTTGATTTGCGGTTATATCTTTAACTTCAGCAGAGCTAAAAGTATGATTTTTTACAACCCCAGATGTTTCCTTAGGGGCAAGGGGTGGTGGTGACTTCACCTCCGAACTGGGAACGTGAGAATTCGTGGTCTGGTTTGTGGGTGGGAAAGGAACTGCATCTTGGGATGAAACAACCGAGGTTTGTGTTCGGTTTACAAAGGAGGTTGCTTTGAGTGTTTGAGTTTCTGAGGTGGTGTTGAGAAGAGGAGAAGGAGAAGGGGCACTAATATTTGCAGATCTAGAAGTGTCAGTGTTGTTGTGCAGTGGATCAGTGGAATTGGAGGGTGAAGAAGTGTTTGGGAAAAGGAGTGAGAAAATGGAAGGGATTTGAGGCTTGTAGGAACCATCAGGGGATGATGTGGAAGAGAATATGTTGGTGAACCAGGGAGAGGAAGCGTTTGGGGAAGGGGAAAAGGCCAAGAAAACAGTGAAAGCCACGAAGGCAATTATGAGAGCGTATGCAAAAGCCACAGTTTTTCTGGTTTTGAGAAGGGATGAGAGGGTCTTGAGGTCTGTGGAGAGGTTGGCGCCACCGATAGGAATGTACTTGGTGGCATCAGCCATGGAGATTGGAGGGTTGTGTCTGTCTCCCTATTTTTTTTTGTGGAAGAAGATGAAGTGGTGAGAGAAAGGAAAAGTAAAGTTGTTGCTTCCAGTGGCATACAGTTGCAGCCTTCAGGGGTGTTGAGACATGAAGATGAAGAGTATGTGTGAGTGTGAAAGTAAAGAGTGCATAGCAATATGGGTGGGGTAGTTGAGTTATGTTTGGCCAATCACTACAGCAAAATCTAGAAAGTGTGGCGTGAGAATAGCAGAGCTACACTTTGTAGTGTTAAGTGCAGAAAGAGAAAGAGAGAGTAAATGGTAATTAGTGTAGAGAGAAAGAAAAAAGTAATCAAAGGAAGAAATAGAGAGACAGGGAAGAAACTTCCTTTTATTTGATCCCTTGCCAAAATTATGATGGATGAATGAAAATAGGAGTTTGCAAAGGCACTGTAAATACAATTTACACTTACAGTAACTCTAACATTTTGTCTAGAGCAAAAAGTAACATGAAATGGCAGACAATTTCAAAATAATTAATATTGTCTTAAAAATTTCCAAAATCCTTTCTTTCAAAATATTTTATGCAGAAGTATATCACATGTATACAAGATATATTCAGAGTTTCCAGCATGGTTAATTAGAGAAATTAAGTAGGATAAGAGGATTAAACTTTTGCCAAAATATGATTAGCATATATGGATACTTAGAAAGATAAAATTCCATTATGATACGAGTCAAAACATTAAAACAAATAATTTGATATTGATTACCTTTATTATAAGGATTATATTGTTAAATTGAGCATAGGAAAATCTTTCCATGTAGTCATTTTCTTTCAAATATCTCACATCTTCAAGAAGGCAGCAGATGTTCAATACTCATAACAGAAAGATATGGTATCATTTTTCAAATATAGCATTTATCTTTTATAGATGTAAATGATGTTATATATATAAGTTTTGAATTCGAGATTTTTTATTAATTTTATGTAATTTATGTCAATTAATTTATGTTTATACTAATAAAAAATGTTTATAACTATTTGTAGTTTTTATTTTTTAAATAATTTTATTTAAAATATATTTTGAATCATTTAGTATATATATATATATATATATATATATATATAATTTCTATAGATCAAATTAATATATAATCAAGAATAAAAGTTTAAATTTTGATAAATTAGTTTATAAAAATCAATTTGAAAAAGGTTTAAGAAAAATTCATGTAAATTACTGTTAATGGTGGAAGAAGTTAAACAATATGCCTAGTATTTTTAATTTCAAAAACGTTGTTTTAAGAGTATAAAGAAAGCATTGCTATATTAAGCACTAAAGGTGAAAAAAAAATATTAAAGACCTAATATAAGAGTTTATAATTTCTAATATATGTAAACCATATAATAAAATGATGAGAATAATGGAAGTAAGAATAAGAAGGTTGCATTATCAGATTAACTACGCCACTATAGTGTTGTGTCGGTGAAGCCGCGTTTGCAATTTGGAATATTGGAGATGTACGTGTACTACATTATTAACACCAAATCCAAACCATATCAAAATATGTTGGATTCAAAATTCAAATTCTTTTAAAATAAATATTCCTATTACCGTTATTACGAAAAAAAGTTACATCCTGATAAATTGTTTTTGTTCTTATTAGTAAATAAAACTTAATATTTTTATAATAAATATTCACTGGTTTAAGAAACAGTATATAATTTATTCCTATATTACAAAATAAGTGAAAAGATTATGAATAAAAAAATTATGTATGAGATGAAATGTACTGTAAAAGCCACAATATATTTATGAATGAATTTTCCTCGGAGTGTGAGAAGATGTGACCCAGTTGTTCAGTGCGAACAGGATGACTTAAAAAGAAGAAAGAAGTTAACTAAGCTAAATATTTATATATTCTGTGTATATTTGTGTAGTAAATATTATATTTTTATGAACTTTTGTAAATGTCTGATAAAACTAAAGCTAAAAATATTTAAATGGTTAAATAAAGGAAAATCAGACCTGACTGTACGGCTAAGACTTCCGTACATAATTGTTTTTTGACAATGGCATTCTTATAAACGGTTAAGATTTAACCTTTAGCTGTTATATATGATGTTATGACACTTGTTTTTAGTGGTGCATCACACGCGCTGTGTCGGTTGGTTTTTCTATTTGAAAGAATATAGGTGGTGTGGATATGTGTGGCCTGTAAAAGTGTGCGTGAATGAGGCATTGTCACTTCATTCATTGAACACAGTGACATCCTCCAATCTACTCTCTCATCTTTCGTACACTTTTGAATATACATTCTACAAATTTTAAGGAGTACTTTTGCCACTTGATTTGAAAATAAAATGAAAAATAAAAGATCAGATTATTTTAATTAAAGAAAAGAAAAAATTATAAAAATATATAAATAATTTGATTAATATAATAATTTTTAAATAATATGTTTATAAAATAATTAAGGAACTTTTGTTATTATTAAGATAGTTGTGAATATATAATATTAATTTATTTATTTGGAGTGTGAATGTTTGAATTTTATTAAAAAGAAGAGATAATATGTTAATTGAATTTTATTTTAGTTAATAAAAAAATATTTGTTAATTTTTAATTAGATTTTAGATTTCATTTGTTTTAATTAATACGCATTTAACTATCTTTATTATTTGTGGTTGTAGTAGTCATTCAATCATTACATTTTCAAGAAAATTTAGGGTAAGACAAATATATATAAAGAAGTTAAATATTTAAACATGATGCATGTATTATTTCTATAATAATTTTATAAATTTGTACACTTGTTTTATATATTAATTTGTGTTTTATATATATATATATATATATATATATATATATATATATATTTATTTTAAAGTGAGAGGTGAACGGTGAAGACTCGTGCACAAAAGTAATTCAAAACTAAACAAAAATAAAAAGTCAAAGTTTGTTTAATCATTAGGAAAGGTTGGTATATGTAATATATAAATATATAGAAAATTACCTACTAATCACTAATTAAAGTTTGGGTTTCCAAAATGTTGTCTTTCCTTTTCAAACACAAATCAATATATTTCATTTAATGGTCTTATACATTGCAATGCCCACATCTTACTCCTTATTCTAAAAATCTTAACCTGAATCAGTTAGATATCTTAGTTTAAAATATCCTTTCTGAACTAAAATTTAGACAGGGTGTTTTTCGTTTCTTTCCCAGGTGACCGGTGGTTGATTAGCACAATGGTGCATTAAACTCACGTCAGATTCATTCACCAAACTTCTCTCCACCAACTGAGAAATTATAGTGCAACTGTCTAACTTTAGGTCATGCATGTCTAAACAATTTCCCTTCCATCTCTGTCATCACCCTTTGTAGTGTAGTACTGTAGCTTGTTGACCTCTTGCAATTTTATCTCTAATCCTTTTTTGTCAAACCCTCCTCCAAAGCATTGAGAACATTGTCTAATCCCTCTACAGGTACCTATATTCTTTAACACATTTCTCCTATTGCATCATAGCATATGGATTCAAAGTGTCCATTAAATAATATATAAAATATATACTCAAGCTTTATTTTCAAAGGAATAGTTAAATGTGCTTTGAAATTTAATCTTATTTAATTATGGTTAGAATAAGATCCGAGGAATATAAGCAAATCAATCAGACCTAACTAGTAATGTTTGGGCATTGTTGAATTAATTGCATTGATTAGGTTTTCTTTTATTAGATGGAGACAGAGTACAGATATATATACATGAAAACAGATAAGTTAAAATTAAGATATTAATAGTACTTAAAATTTAGCTTGATATGTGCTGTCGATCTTGTAGTACTCCCTACATGTGAATTGAGTTTTAATTAAAATAAATTTTAAATTTAATTAAAAATTATTTATTCGTGAATTAGATTTTAATAAAATTAAATTTTAAATTTAATTAAAAATTTAAGAGTATTTTATGTTATACTTTTTCTTTTTTTTTGAATGCATTTTAACTAATATAAAATCCAATTAAAATATTTTTAACATGCATCTTTTTTTTAAAAAATTCAAAAAATACAATCACACTCAAATCATCAAAACAACTATATGTCATATTTATTTTGTTAGAAAGTACAATTTTGTGTTATAATCTCACAATTTACGATTTTGTGAATTTTTTTCGATAATTTGTATTCTTAATTTTAATTATCTCATACTAACATCAACACTTAAGATAATTAAAATCAAAATTTTAATTATAAAATTATAAGATTATGCTATTTTACATATTTTTGTAATTCAAATTCTATACATAATTTTAACATAATTGTAAGATCGTCTAGTGAAATCGTAAAATTATATGGATTATAATCTTTTTAAATTATATGCAGGAACACTATCAATCAAAATTAGTTTAAGTTTATGATACTAAATACAATTAAAATTAAAAATATTTTATACTGCATTATCCATCTCTCATCTCTCCTCCAAACTTAACAATTTTCATTCATACACTCAAATCACATAAACAATACAATTTATATAAAAAATAAAATTATGCTACAATATTACAATTTTATGAGCTTTTCTTTATTCTAAATATATCTTGATTTTAAGTATTTTGGTAGCGTTAGACTTTGTTATAGTAAATTCTTAATAAGTTTTCAACTTCCTATTATGAGATTTAACAGTTTGGAGGACTTGTTTTTATTTCCAGGTTTTCTTAGAAAAAGAAAGAAACCAAAATTAAGGTTGGGCAAAACAATTTACAATCTAGGATGAGTAATGATCTATCATTGATTATGATGCAGTAGTTTACCCATATCATAAATTCTTGGTCGGTTCAATAGTTGTTTTCTCTCAAATAAACCTCTAGTGAGAGCACAATTCACAATGAAGGACAAAAAAGAAATAAAAAAATTCCTAAACTAATTATCTCACTCGTCATTATTTTTTATGTGAATGTTGTTTTATTTATTTTTAAAAGAAAATTATATTATTGTTATTTTTATATCTAATAATTACCTATCACTTAAAAGTTAGATTAAGAATAATTTAAATAATTTTTTTAATTTTTTAAATATCTTTTAAAAATAAAATCGTAATAAAATTTTGAACTTTAAAATAAATGATATATGATAACTGACTCTAAAAAATACAGAAGGTGATATGATGTTGTCACCGTCAAATTTGTTAAGATTCCTTAATCATCCGTGGCAAATTTATAAAATAAGAAACATCAAGTTATATTTATAACTGGGTGAACAGTAATATTATAAAATCAAGATATTGTGGATCGACTGAAAATGTTAATATTATAAGGCATATATGACCACTCCAAAACACGACATAGTCTGTAAATTACCAACAAATGTATATACAGATAAATAAAATTCTTTAGATAAATAATTACATATGTTATAGTTACACACAAACCTTTTTAGGTAATTTTAATTTTTTTAATGTAATTGAATTGTGATAATTGATCCAAAATGGCCTGTTTAAATCAGATATAAATGACTTAGACCTAGTATTGATAATGAATTAAAGTTCTCTAATCATTAAACAAACCAATATACATGCTGACAAGTTTCTTCTTGGAAGCTCTCTAAGAGATTGATTTAAACTTAAATAATATTAGGAAGTTCATGAATCTATTAAAAATTAATCACAATTTAACACTATATTAATATGTAGATTATGAAAAACCTATTAATTGAGAGAAGAAAAAAAATGTTATTGGTCTCAATTCATGATTGCATCATATAAATGTCTGATCTGTAGTAAAATTAATTCTATGGAAATGTAAGTGAATGGTTCCAAATCTTTTATCCCACTAATATATTTTTATCTTTTATTTCTCTCAATAAATTATTTTAGCTTTTAATTTCTGAAATAGTATTTTTTTTTCAACTAACAAGTATGACTATGTAAATTTTTTACATTTTATTTTTTAAACTATTTCCAAACAATTGTGATTATTAGTTAATTTAAAATTAAAATGAAAAAGTAATATAAAATGTAATTGAATTAAAGATTTAAAAATAAAATAAAATATTATAAATATTTTCAACTAATTAATTATAATAGAAAAGTAAGTGATAAAATATTTTATTTTACATTTTTTTTATAACAATAAAAAAAATACATATAATTGTAACATCGTACAAAATAAAACTTTTATTAACATCGTTATAATTTCAAAATTACACGTATCTTACCGTAATTCATACTTAATATATTCCAAAATATATAATTATATTAATATGAAATTTAAAATATAATTATAAAATATAATATATTTGTGTTTCCAAAAACATCTTAACAAGTAAATGATCCCAAGATCTCCCTCGCTTGAAATAAAATAGTCTCAATTGTATTCCAGTTATAGTATTATTTTCGTTTGAACGAGAATATTCTCGCTTGAATGAAAATCTACTCTTGCTTGAGCAAAGATCTAATAAACCCAAGAGCAAGTTTAAATTTACAATATAGTCACTTGAGCGAAATATATAAAAAGACATTTTTACATAACTACTGCTTCAAATTCTCACCATGCAAACTAACTTTCATTTACATTGTTTCACATTCAAAAACAGTTGTAATTCATCAATTTTATCAACTATGAATGCATTTTTCTTCAAGATTTCCATCATCTCCAAAACAAGTCATGAAATGAAATTTTACAACATAACTTGTTCACCCTGCGTTTTAAATAAATTACACATCAAAATAGTTGAATATGGTAACTCTCAACACAAGGGAACATGAAAAAAATCCAAGACTCTATTAGAGAGTCTCAGAAAACCAATCATAAACAACACCTATTAAAAACATCTCACTTAATTTTCATACTAATTTTTAATATATTTATCAATTTAAAGCTACACTGTCATTCAAATTGGTTCAATACCCATTTCTAAATCAATTCAGAGGAACAAGTTTATATTATTAAAAATCCAATTAGCTGACAATGTCACATAATCATACATTTCTACTAAAAGTCAAAACAACAACTATAATACACTTTTTAGCTCATCTTGATAACTATTTAAGCACAATTTCACAATCCTTCAATGTTCTAGATCTTGAATATCTAAATAAAATCTTTATATCAAAAATCATTACACAGACAGATTCTATCAATGTCCTGATAAAAATTAAATATGCAACACCAGTAGTCTTAGTCTTCTAACTTAAAATTCTAAAAAAAAAAATATCTAAGTCAACTTCTCTTACCTAACTAGAAGTAAAAATCTTCACTAAAACTTAAAAGATCCAAAGACTCTGTCTGATAGCTTAGAGGATACATGGGAGATAACTATTTGAGATGAATGATTTACCTAATTCTAAAAAAGAGGGATAGGAAATTAACTTACTCAAACTAAAAATCTAATTAAATAGAAATACTGTCTTCTCTGTCATTAAACCAAAGATGAGTTTTCAATTATTAATCTGACTACAATAAGATTTATAGAGTTAGAGAGTTAGAGGGAAGATAAATGAGATTTAGAAAAAAAAAATAGTTTTTGAAAAATGAAACATAAATAACTTAAATATTTTTATTTATATTTATATCAACTTGAACTATGATAATAAAATAATCAAATATTCCTTTCAATTACCACGTCTACTTTATTACTATTATTAATATTTTCTTTATTTGTATTTAAAAATTTATTTTAACAATATACAACCTATTTAATAAAGTACATAGTATTAAGATAAAATTTTAAATATAATTAAAGAATAAAACCTATAATACCAATGATTTTATAGGTAAGTTTTGTTAAAAAAAAAAAAAAAAACAGTTAGACTTGATTTTCTGCTAGATCGGAATCGAAGCATATTATTAATAAGAAATTAGAGACGTGTGAGATTTCTAAATCTTCACGTGACAACAGAACACTGTCAGCAGGAACATATATATATATATATATATATATATATTTTTAAAAAAGCCCTTTTATAAACATAAAAAATCTTTTACATATTAAAATGTGGGTTATACATAAACTAACTAATAAAAATGTTCTAATATTATTTGTTTATATTTATATTTGAGTTTTATTTAAAATAAATAAATTTATTTGTTTATAAATATTTATAAAAAAGTTATTTAACGTGGTTCAGAAAAGGCAACAGCCAACTGGACTCCACCATCAGAGGAAGCAACTAAAATCTTAGACCTTCTCAACTCCAGCAAGGCACTGGATTAGACATAGCATCATCATCGCCGACGAGCCCCGACCCCTTTCTTTTCAACCATTCCTTTTTTCAACAAGTCCACCGTCAATGTCACCAACGATAAATAAATAAATATATATAATTTATTTATAATAGTTTTTATTATCATAAAAAATGTAAACTAAAAATACCATTAAACTTACTTTTATTGACAACAAACTCATTTAAAATAATCACGTTTCAACTTTATATATACACTATTTATTTTTAAAATTCACTTTCCAAAGACTGAATTCCTGTTCAGAAAATCGAGGAAAAAAAATGAAATCCGAATCAAATCAATGTAAATTAATAAATTTCTACCTTTTAAATTATCATTATTATTGGATAAATAAATGAGAAAAATATAAAAAAAATAAAATTTTAACATAACTAGACATGAATTAGATTCACTTAAAAAGTTAATGTTATCTTTAATTTAAAATAAAAATTTATAAATTATTTTTTATATATTACTTAATCTTTTCATTTTTATTCAGTATAATATCTAAACTCATACTTAGTTTATAATTTTTTTTAATATAAGTTAATACAGTTGGTATTATTAAAAAAGAATTAAAGTTAAGTTTTATCAAACTGAATTTTCAACTGTGAACAGTCTTATTGAAAAACTCACTCAAAATTTGATTTTTCGCCAAATTTTCAATCGTAAACTGTATGACTAAAAGTTGAAAATCTACTTGAAATTTAGTGATCAGAGAACGAAATTCTGATAAGGATTTTCAACTTTTCTTCAAAAAATAATAAGAAAAAATAAAGAATTTAAAGGAATTATCAAAATTCGTTTCCTAAAAAACCAAAATTAACTAATTTTCTATTACGTTGCCAATTGAGTTATTCAAAAACCAAATTCTCAAAATAAACAATAAATAAGTTTAATTTAATAAATAACTTTGACAAAGGTTCATAATGGATTTATTGCCAAAAAAGAATCAATAACACCTCGTAATAATAAAATAACACAAAGCTCTTTCTTTTCTTTATAAAAGAAAGAAAACAAAAGGTCTGTTGATCCACCGACCTCATTATTTCTAAGTTTATTTCTAAGAGATAGACCAACAACACATGAGTGTCACTCACTCTTACACTCTTGAGTCCCAACAAGCATGCCGAAAATTACTACTATTTTTGTTCTTCCATCTCAGCCAAACTTATCAAGCAATGCTTATGCACACCCCTACATATGAACCATCACATGACCAATTTTTGCATAATCATTTTATGCAAAAACCTCTTTCTTCTAGCCTGCATAGTATAATTATGAAGATTGTTCAAGAAAAGACAAATAAGTAAGGCAAAATAAATTTAATTTCCAGAATATCCACACCACAAAAGAAAAGTAATAAAAGGCCTAGGGTATTGTAAACAAGGAAAAAAGACTTAACACAAGGTTGAAAAAGAGCCAATTAGGGTATTCATCTTCCATGTATCTTTGGAGAACCTTCATATCAGGAGCAATGTGGCCATGTCTTTAACTTTTTCCCTTTGGCATCACTACACTGCTTTATAATTCTTGGATTCCGCTCAAGCATTTTCTTTTAATTTTCTTTCTATGTACTATGAGATCGATATCTTAAGAACAGCTAATCATAGTGTGCAAACTAGTTTGAAACGATCTAGATTTTGTCCCAAAATAAGTTTTATTCTTAATAATTACATGTTAAGAAAGTAAGGAGATCAGACAAGTTTATTGTAATGATTGAATTGCAATATAATAAGTAGAATACTCACAGACAGAAGGACCAGTGCTGTTCTCTCGTAACTAAAATTGATAAACTATGCAGTGATTTGTTTTTTATTTTATCAATGATTTACTGTTTAATATATATTAAACTATTTTAAATTTTATTTAAATTAAATATTTTCTTTCGATTTATTCTCATACCATTTTTCATTATACAAGTTTAAAGAATTTTAAAAAATGAGTATTTTAATATACAGTCTATAATTCATTGTATACTAATTTGAAACATCTTCAATTAATCTGTCAACTAATCAAATGACATCAATCAGTATCTGAAACTACTAAATGGACTAAGTGATTATGCATTTGATTCATTCTAGAACAATCTTCAGATTCTATTTGATTGATTTTAATTACACACACGATTCCAGATAAGTTAAACTAGCACTAATATATCTTTATAATAAACAAACAATTAGAGTTTAGAATCTTCAAATGTTTATTTATCATAAAATTTAGCGATCTCTATGTTAATTTTGCATGTTCATAATCTTGTATCCTTCTATATGATAATTTGATGTTTAGTCATTTTTATATCAAAATTTACTTATTTATAATTACTTTTAACACACTCCCCAACAAAAGATAACTTAAAGTGTTTGTGTTTATAGTTATGTTAGGTTAACTTGTTATTTCTTTGACAGAATTATCGATAATTGTATAATTTATAATATATGACCAGTTTGATCTAAAAAAATCAAGTCCAAATTTTTATGCTTCTAAGCTATGCTAATTTTGATATATTAAAAAAACTAATATATTTTAAAATATTAAAATTAATGTAACTTAAAAGCATAATAGAAGAACATTAAAAATTAATAAAAATTCAAACTAAAATAAGCAAATATAATTAAAAATAGTAAGATATCTTACACAAACTACTTATATCCACTACAAATCACGGAATCATAATTAATGATACCATGATGTTTCATTACTTTTTTTCATAGAAGCTAGCGCATCCTCCTGGAGCTACTATATGCTCTCACTTTCTTTTATGATAGAAGAAAACAACAAAAGATATGTACATAAAAAATAATAAAAATAGTTACTAAAACCTCAGTTAAAGATATAAAAGATAAGCACATAAAAAATAGTTTTAAAATCAAATTACTTTTTGTTAATCGAAGAGAGATCTATTTACAACTTACGTATTCTCTCTGATACTAAGACTAAGTAACCAAAATATTTTAATTATAAATAAATACTTGAATATTGACTTTTAATTTGTAATCCCGAAAATTATGTTATAAACAATTATTCTAATTTTGATGCAGATGACAATTGAGCATATTCAGTATATTCATTATTACTAATATCTTAAAAATGGGAAATGCAATTATAGTTATACATTAGGAGCACTTACAATATAAAGAAAATGTGTAAAAGAAGTAGTTACAAAAATAATTCAGATTATTAATTGTTACCAGTGAGTAGTTCTTGTATACAATAAAAACAAAATTTGTAAGAATAAAAATATAAAAGAATATGCATGTAAAAAAGTTTAAAAAAATTCAAATTATTAATAATCATCAATTATAGGCAAACGCACACTAACGGATAACTTAAGAAAAACCTTAATTTCTAATCGGATTTATCAAGATAAAATAAGGATGATATTATCGTTATTATTCCATGTTCTTAAGATTATAATATATTTGAATTTAAGGATTAACATGAACAAGACGAATGAATTACAAAGAAAAGTTATGTTTTTACATCATTTTAAAATATCATTTAATAATATATAATATAATTTAACTTTAAAAATATAATTAGAATATTAACATAATAGATTGTGAAAGGATTTTTTACGTTATTAAGAATATCAATTATAAAACAAGTTGTTCCGGTTAAATTGCCTGTTAGATATTAGTGAGAAACTGTTACGCAACAGAAGGCCATTTGTAGTATGTCTAACGGCCCAACTTCTTACACTTGACGGAAGAAAATTACTTTATCCACCACCATATTTTCTTTCCACACTCCTAATCGCTTTCAAGTAGTCATTTTACTCTTTATAATTTATATCTCTTGCTTTTTTCGTGTTTCATTTTAGATGCAGTATTGGCTGTGGCACCATTGTGACCATGCATACTTGAACATGGCCCTTGCGAACATGCATAATGGGTCTAATTAATCATGCTGTATATTTTTGTCCAAACGCTTCATTTGTACACTGCTTTGTCGACAAAAGAAAATAGGCTTTCAAATATCAATCAAATACTTTTTAACAAAAAAATTAAAATCACATTAAAAAGAACGTGATAAAATTATTAAATATTTAATGCTAAAAGAATACATATCTTTTCTCTGATATTTAATTACTATTATACAAATATTAAATAAGAGTATAAAATAAAAATGAATATAGATTAAATAATTATAAAAAAATAAAAATAATCAACCGTATAATCTAAAAATAAAAAGTTACAAAATTAAATATCTAATAAAAATTAATATGAGTTGTTTATTTACCTATTAATTAATAGTTTTTTAATATTTTAAAATAGAATAAATATTAAGACAGAAACAAAACAAATATTTACATAATCTCAATTTAAAAATAAAAAACGAAATATTATATATAAAAGAATTATTATATATCAAAATTGAAAAAAAAAACACAGTTCAATTGTCATCTTATTCTATAATGTTACTTTTGAAATAACTATGTTAAAATAAAATCTATTCTAAAATAAAATCTATTCTTAAATATTAAATATCATCATCAGTAACAAATATATAATAAATATCAATTTGTAATACGTAAAACGTCATCAACGAATCAAGTTTGTCAAAAAGATGAATTATTATGTGTCAATAATAAAAAATAAGTATTGATAACAAATGGAGTTTTATTTTTATTTTTAAAACAAAAAGTATAAAATAATTTTATATTTGTTAAGTGCTAATGTGAGTTTTTTTTTTTTTATCCTCATCATGTAGGATTATATAGTCTTGATTATGGAGATTTTACGAGCATGCCTTAATTTTAAAATTAATAAACATTTGATAATATACATACTGCTATAACCTTTAGCGCAAAAGCAAAATTATAACTTATTATATTACTTTTAAAAATTAATTCAATATCAAATAAGAATACTCTCAGACCATTTCTATCTTATTTTCAAATAGTACCAAAATGAGCTCACAAAAGTTAGATCTAGTATAAAGGTTGACATTATATAACGTTATAAATCAAAATTCAAATTCTCACCAAGATTTATTTTCATTAGAGTCCGACCTAATTTCACAAATAGTTGTATAGAAAGTAGAATGAAAAGGAAAAACAAAAATTACATAATCTTCCAAAATGCCTTTCAAAATAAGGATTGGAGCTTTATCCGAAACGCTTGGGCCAAATATTCTTTACCCTTGGATTTATATTTCTTAACACACCTTCTGGATAAGCCTTCTCCTTGTGTTGCGCCATTTTTCTGAACCTTTTTTTTTTAATCAAACTAAACATTATTTATTGATTTTCTCAAACCAGCTTCACAGAATCTCAGACCAACAACCTAAGTCCGTGCTCTGTCCCATAAACCTAAGAAACCAGCGAGAATGATTGTGTTCCTTTTTCCTTGGCAATAAACAAGATCATTTTTTTGATTGTGTTGTGAAGAGGAGAGCTTGGAGTGCAAAAGGGTATGTCTGTAATAGGGGCGTGTTCACAGTTTGTGTACGGAGAGGTTTTTCAGAGAGATGAACAGTGGGCACAGTGCTTGGGGAGTGGGAGAGGGTATCTGTTTTGTCACAGGAGTGGTGGTGGGTGTGAGAGCATATGGGTTGGAAGCAGAAAGAGAGAAAGAAAGATGAAAAGGAGAAATTTTCGTGTGGAAGCGATGTGGCCAGATTTGTCAAGACCAAGTGAGGTTGAGATGGAAGAAATCAATGATTCCGACCACCTTGATCAAATTCTTCTTCTTGCCCACGACAAGTCACAACCTATCCTCATTGATTGGTTCTTACTCTCTCTCTTTTTTCTATAGTTACTAACTTTCTCATCATTTTCTCCTCAAGATTTTGTTTCATGGAATTCTACAATTCATATTTGAAGAAATTGCGGAAGAATATCTCTTCTATAATACAACTATTTATAATAATAAAACCAGATTTCTTAAAATTGTATGAGGAATAAGGTAGATAAGTTTAAATGACTGAGTTAAACTAAGTATTCATTGATAACCACTAAAATCAAATATCTACTTTTAATAACTACTCAAAAGAGGGAATTTTTAATCTTTTAAAGTATAACAAGATATACAATGATTTTGAGGATAGATATGTTGAGTTGATTACTTGTGTTTATTTTTGTAATGTAGGATGGCTACTTGGTGTAGGAAATGCATCTATTTGAAGCCCAAGTTGGAAAAATTAGCAGCTGAATTTCACAACAAGTAAACTGCTCATTGTGTTTTCTGCAGATATATATGCTCATGATATTTTCCTTCAAAGCAAAACTATATTAATCTGATATCAATTCTGCATAGCTACATGTAACATTTGAAGTGAACACTAGGATCAGCTAAATAGAAGTTTATATAAAAATCATGAATTCTAGCTTAATTGTTCGAACATTGTATACGTAAAAAATATGACATTTGAATGGACTGTCTATAATCCATTGTCTTTGTTAATCCAAAGCAAATTTATGTTGCTACTCATGTTGCTACTCATTCATTTGTTTTGTTATTCTTGCATGTTTCAGAGTCAAATTTTATTACGTGGATGTGAATAAAGTACCCCAGACTCTAGTCAAGAGAGGCAACATATCTGTGAGTGTGATTTTCATTCTTAATTATTTCAGTAAAAGCGTGCTGCATAATGTTGTGTGCTCATTTTGACTGCTGTTTGTTTTGCTGTTCTGCACTGTACAGAAAATGCCAACAATTCAGGTGCGTCTCCTATTAAGTTAATTTTTGGATATGGTAGCATAAAAAAAGTAATTTTTGTCACTAGAAAGGATGATTTAGATATCCAATAATAGGAAAATAAAAGGGAAAACGTGAATTGTTTGCAGCTGTGGAAAGATGGAGAGATGAAAGCAGAAGTGATTGGAGGCCATAAGGCCTGGCTAGTTACTGAAGAAGTCAGAGAAATGATCCAAAAGTTTTTATGATACTTCTTCTGTTCCCTGGCCAAAAATGAGCCAACAAAGTTACAATTGAAAAAACTAATCTTCCGATGTATTTACCTTTTTTGTTAATACTTTTTGTATGTTGGCAACCGCATGCAGTTGTATATCATATTTATTAATGGAATTGTGTACCATAGCTGAAAGAAATTTAAGTGGGAAAGGATGATGCTCAGTGTTTCCCCCTCCCTCTCAACCACTAGAGGAAGAAAAAACTGCATATTTTAATACCATTTTAAAGCTTACAATTGTTCTCTATTAATGACTGAAAAAGCTTACAATTGTTCTCTATTAATAATTGGTTTTTATTCACTTATAAGGGTTGGATTTGGAGCTGAATAAGGTTTTGGTCCTTAGTTTTAACCAAGGAGATATTTCCTCTAGGTCACTCCAATTGAAAGTATCCCTTAGTGAACCTGTTGAATACTGAAGCCTAAAGTATTTATTTAATAGAAATAGTAAGAATATGATACTAAACAACGTCGCTTTGGCCGAGTGGTTAAGGCGTGTGCCTGCTAAGTACATGGGGTTTCCCCGCGAGAGTTCGAATCTCTCAGGCGACGACTAATTTGTTTTTCCCCCAGATTTTGACTTTTTTCGTTGTGAGCTAAACTGTCTTGAATAAACTTACATACATTTTCTTCAAGTTGAGAAACAGCTTATACAAATCCAATTTTTTAATTCTCCGGAAAAAAATTAATTTGCATTTGTGATGCAGTTTAGTCCTAAAATCAATTATCAAGTTGGTGAAATAATATTTAGTCACGTCTCTTGAAAAAAATTAATCCTGGATTGTCATATTTAGAACAATGTGTGGAGAATATTCTGTGTACAATAAAATTTTTTTAATATCTCTTTTAATTCCATAGCCAATCCTACGTAGGTTTACCCCATTACTTAGATTGATAAATTTATTATTTACATTTATTGAAATTAACATTTAAATATAATTGAACTGTGCTCATATTAATCTGCGTCACTAAAATAGACTTAGATATTACGCCTTGTCAAAATATGCACTGAGATTATATTCAACATTCAAAAATTGCATAACTTTATATTGACAAACAGAAGAAGCGAGCTGATTGATATCGAAAGAAAGATTTAAATGATCTGCTTCCGCAAACGTTCTGCACCACCATTCCAACTGCAACATTACCAGGCAAAAAGCCACAATGCACAATCTCTTCCACTAATCAGCACCATAATACCATCTAATTACGAGGATGATTGATACCAATTAACAGTGTTTAGTATTGCGTAAATTTCTTACTTTTACACTTAGGACATGAAAGCTATGGTTTCTAAACAAAACGTCTCTAAATATATGCAACTTGAAGGTTGGAGCTTGAGGGTCCCAGGAAATTTCTAAAACTCAGTGCATATCCAAATGTCAGAGAATTCCCATTAGCTAAAATGCTTAATCTCATTAAATAAACATCCGAAAATAATCCAGACAATCTTGTTGCAGCACACTTAACAAAAACACACGATAATAATCTTCTCTAAATTTACTTTACGTGTGATATGCAATTTGAAAGCAAGGTGATTTCTCAGATTTCAATTTATTCATTGTCCTCCAACGGACATTAATCACAGACAACACTCAAACCAGACATGTCATGTTGCACAACCTCAGATGCAGAAAGTATTGCATTCCACAATATCCAATAATGTCAATTATCCATTAATCTTTCCTTACTAATGAATATCAAGTCAAAATCCATTACTCAGGGAATACAATCACAAAGATCTCAAATTCCAAAACCAAAAACAGCACGTATCCTCTGGAAGATAAGATCCCGCCACCCCCTTTCGGTATTCTCCACCACAGTTGCATTCCCATACCTGTGTCAATACAAAACCAGACCACCTCATCAAATCAAACCAAACAACATAAAACAAAAAAGACATAACTGTCATAGACCAATCCCAAGAAAGCAAACACCCACCTATCCTCTTCAGGCACATCAGTATGAGTCAGCTTCACAACCGTAACACCCGCTTCAGGCTCCTCAAACACAAGCCTCACCTGCAAATACACACGCATTACCATTCTGTAAGTTAGGTCAAAATTACTTGGCTTTTTTTTCACCTAACAGTTAACAAAAAAGGGAAAACACTTACTGTGGATTGAACTCCATCGTTCCAGCTTCCGAACCTCCAATTCTGCACAATCAACTTCCCCTCTTGCAACTCCAAATTTTTTCCAGTCACCGACCCATCAAAAATGCTAAACTCACCACCCACCTCTTTACTAATCCTCGCATTGCTCTGCGTGAAACCCTTCCACCGATTCTCATCCATCAATATCTCAAACAAGTCCTTCGCCCTGCAATTAAACCTCTCCGTCATGCTAATACTCTTCACTCCCTTCTTCTCCTTCTTCTTCGTCGCCGTCGCACTCTCCTTCTTCGGCGCAGCCGTAGTGGCCGGCGCCGGTGATGGAGACGGAGACGGCGCCGCCTTCTTGGGTTCCAATTCGTCCTTAACAGGACCGCCTCTGGCCATGCTCTGCACCCAAACCCTAACCTTCTCCAGGATCAAGGGCTTCCCCTTGGAAAGCATTGCTTCCTTGATCCTCTTCCCCACCGGTCCTTCGTCGTTGACGGTGACCCTGAGTTCGGGATCCTCGTCGGCGTTCTCGTCGGAGATGTAGGGGATTTCAACGGTGCCGTCGACTTGGAGAAGCGAAGCTCCGTTGGAGTCCTTAGCCTCGCCGTGCCAATTGAGCGTGAGGCTGATCTCGTAGCCGGGGATGATTTTTCCCTTGCGGACGTTGACGTAGGCCTCGCCGTCGAGGGAGCGGAGCGAGGTGGTTTTGACGAAGAGGCTTCCCTCGCCGTCGAGAATTGTGAGGTTGGAGAGGAGGGAGGAGAAGAAGGTTCTAGACCATTCGAGACAGTTGGTCTCGGCCCAGTGCCAGTTATGGACGTTAGTGCCGTCGGGGCGGTCTTCGACGATCCAGCGCTTGTCGCCCTCGCCGTAACGAGCCATTGTGATTGGATTGAAGGGTTAGAGAATAAGGGTTTGGGTTGTTTTGTTAAGGTTATATAATGTCTTAAAGTGTGGAAAGGTCTAGAATGAGAAGAGAGAAGGGTCTAGACAATGAAGGATCAGTTCTTTCTTCTATTGGGCTGGGTTTCTTTCCTTAACCTTCCAGATTTAGTTCAAGCTTTTTCAATGGTAATTTTAAAGTTTTTTTTTTATGTTGTTTATTGTATAATTTTTTCTTATTTTATTTGGTATTTATGTGAAAAAAAAATCTGCTATTACTTTTACTTTTATTAGTAACTATTTTAATTTAAAAATGTTTTTAATTGACATTTTTACTTTCACCTTTTTACTTTCCCAAAAATTTTACAATTATCATATATAATAAAAAGGAACATACTGCATTAAATGTTTCAACTAAAACTTAAAAGAAAAATGTGTATATTTCACTTTAAATTTTACACATTATTTTAAAGAAAAGAATTGTAATGTAATATGTATGAAATCTATACAAAAGCTAATTGATTGTGACTTTTGTCAAGTATATGTGATATTGGAATTTTTTTAAATACCGTAAGTATCAAAATTTTGGACAATATGTTTTTTTTTTCACTAAATAAGTATTAAATTGAGAAATTCATCTTATGATTAATTTATATTCTGAAAATAGATGAACTCTTGTATTATTTTCAAAAAAAAAAATAAATAAGAAAAAATTTATTCAACTTATATAGAAACAAAATTCAAATCTGCACTAACAAAAATCTATTGTTAAATCGTTTACATTTCTTAAAAATATAAGAAAGACTTTTAGAGTATTCTAAACTCTTTCTTCAACATCTTTACATGTTTACAAAATACGATACATAAATAGTATTTTAACCTTGTCATATTTTTTCTAATAAGATATTACAATAAGTTATGCTTTCAATAATAAAACTTAAAAAAAATATAATTCAAAATAAAGAATATAATATCCAAAAATTATTCTATTAATCTATCTAAATCAGTAGTTAAAAATATAATACATAATATAGATATATACAAATATTCACTTATTTAAAAACATAATGCATGATATAAATATATATTAATATTTACTTACACTGTATTTTAAAAAAAAAATTCTTATCATAAGAAAATTAAAATATAACTAATTACATTTATTTATTTATATATATATATATATATATATATATATATATATATAAAAGAGCTAATTAATTGTAAGTTTTATCAAGTATATAATGTGATATTAGAAAATTTTACTATATATTTTTTTTAATATTGCAAGTATCAAAATTTTGGACAATATTTTGAAAGAAAGTTTTTGTTCACTAAACAAGTATTAAATTGAGAATTCCATCTTATGATTAATTTATATTCTGAAAATAAACTAAGCAAGTATTAAATTGAGAATTTCATCTTATGATTAATTTATATTCTGAAAATATTATTTATATAAAAACTAAAAATTTAAATAAGAAAAAACAATTAAAATTATGTAGTAAAATTCAAACTTGTATTAACAAAAACATATTGTGATATGATTTTCTTAAAATATACTGGAAGACTTTTAGAGTCTTGTTGTCTATTTCTAAACATCTTTACATATTTACATAATACAATATATAAATTGATATTTCAACACTTGTAATTTTTTCTTAAAATAAAACTAACCTTTGAATAACAAAACCTAAAAAAATTACAACTTGAAGATTAAGAAAGATTTAAAGAAATTTATTATAATTACTCTTATATTTATCAAAAGAGTTTTATATTAAAACCTATTTATTTCATCTTTGTAGTTATTCTTTTTTACCAATCAATATTCAATTTGTCATACTTACCTAAAATTCAAATTTGAGGTTAGAGAGGACATCAAACATCATTTATACAATTAAATAAATTTAATGCATAAATTTACTCATTTTTTATACTCTTATATGTTTATAACTTTTATTAATATAAAAAGTCTCAAAATCAAATGTCAAAGATACTAGGACTTTGAACAACACTTATATTAATTTTTACTTTTAAATTTCATATATATTGGTTACATATGTAATGAAAGCAACTTACGTAAATATTTTATTAATTTCTTGGATTTCATATATTCAACTAACATCATACTTATGATTAATATTTTTAAGATAAGAAATTACAATATATTTTGGTGTGTATAAAAATTAATTTGTGTTGTGAAATAGAAATTAGATGAACTCTTAGTATAAGATGTTTGAAAATATTAAAGACTTTGATTACTATATAAAAGCTCCAGACACATATCAAAATCAAACAAAGTCTTCCATGCAAGGCACACATCTTAATGAGATGAGATAGAAACATGAGAGGTAAGACAAAGATAATTATAATATATTGTTTATAGAAGATAAAGATAAGAAAAAAATCAAATTAAAACTTAAAAGTCACAAAAGAAACTAAAATTTATAGACAATATCCACGTGTTCAATATAACATGCATTGCTAAATACAAGACATTAAAAGTTACAAAACCACCTTGAAACTGGAACACATCTCAAAGATGATTCTAACACAATGCATCTACCATATGAGTTTGTGTGTTTAAATTGGTGTTTTCAAAACAGCATAGAAGTAATAAATAAAAAGAGAATCTCATTTCCAATACTTTGAGTATAACAACAAAAGATGTCATCTTAAAGTCAAACATATTTTGAAAGGATGATGATATAAAGATAAGCAACAATACACACATTTCAACAATTTGATTTAGGACGCGTATAATAAAAACCTTTATGTATAGACATGACTAATGAAATGAGGTACACACATCTTATTTAAATATTACATGTAAATGAAAAGTTTAAGTTTTCTAAGTGCTTAGTGTAAACTAGTACATTAGACAAACCACACATTAAGAATTTTGATTGCATGTCCTTCACTTAAAGAAGTTAAGACTTAGAAGTAAACAATATTAATTATATATCCTCTCTAATGAGAACTTACCTTATAACATAACTTGATTATTGGTTGTTCAATCTCATGGGAGATTAATAGATGACCTAGAGACTTTGTGTACTTTTATAAATTAGAAATGATACAAAATACCAATTATAATTATGTTTGATTAGTGAGACTTTTTATTGGTTGCAAAAGACTAAACACAATATGAAATGAATTAATATAAACTAATGATTTATTACTTTTTCTATTATTTGAGTTGTCTTCGTTAACTATCACTTTAAAGACTTTTACGAAAAATAATCTAAATTGGTTTCAAAATCATTAGATAACTCATCAAAGTCTAGTTAACTTGGAAATATTTTCAAAATGTTTTAAATCTTACATTTTTAAAACTCACGATTTCTTTTAAAAATCCCACATGTTAATAACGGAGATGTGATTTCCTTTCTATATTACAAGGATTATATATTAAATGAAAAATTATTTTATATAAAAAATATCTAGTCGAAAGCTTTCTAACTTATGATTGATTTTTATTTACAAATTGGATGAACTCTTATATTATTTACACAAAAAGTAAAATTTTAAATAAGAAAACAATAAGTAATCAAAATCATATGGCAACAAAATTAAACTTGCATTAACAAAAACACATCATAATTCATATTGACTTTTTTTAAGTAAAATGGCAAGCACATCATAATCCTATTCACTTTTTTTTAAGTAAAATGGGAAGATCTTAGAAGTCTTATCTCTCTTTTGCTATCTGTTTCTTGTACATATGTGTTTCTAACACTTCTATTTTTTTTTTTTAAATTACATTAAGACCAATATGTGAATAAAAAAACCTAAAAGATTGCGACTTTTACCTAGGATTAATGGTTCTAAATACAAACACATTGTCTCATTTTCATGCTCAGATTTTGTTTAACCAACATTTAATTTGTTACTTGTGAAAAATCCAAATTTGATATGAAATAAAATAATTTAAGCATCTACTCTGTAATTAATCAAGATGGATGTAGAAATTTACAAGTTTTTATCCTCTTCTTTATTCTTTAATTTGAAGACAAATTATATGGTTCACATATTCAAATGCAAAATTATCAAAACACATGTTGATATGCAAGTGTATTCCAAATATAAAGAATATGAAGTTCTACTTTTATAGAAGAAAATCATGCAAAAATCACTAACCAAACAAATGGTGTGTCAACATCATCTATTTTAACAACACAAACTTTAAATGAATTTATGACCATTTAATATATTTAACATATTTATATTTCCTCTAATTTTTGTCCAAATAAATTAACAACCTTTAAACACTTTTGAATAATAAGATTTACAATTCTTCACTCCCTAATAAACTTTTATTATTTTTGTTAATATTTAATTTTTAACTAATTTCTATTTATAATAAGGACACATAATTTACTCACTTTATAATCTAAAATTAAATTATGGTTTTGCGAATTAATGTTTAGTTTCTCAATCTTCATAAGTTATACCAATATCTATTAGTTTGTCTTCTATAGGAATCAATTAGTGTTTTAACTTGATATCAAGTATGTTATTAACGAATGTTATCAATGTATGTTATTCTCGAATGTATATTTCTTATACATTTGTTAAAATATGAAAATAAAATCTAAATACTAGTTAAAAGAAAGAAGATAAAATTTTAATTTCATATCATTAAACATCAGGCTCGTAAGAATAATAACCTAAAATATGTGGTAGATGAAGTAGAATTTCACTAAGAGAAGCAAAAAGAACTTCTAAAAGAATTGAAAACAAAACAATTCATTTGATTCTATATTTAGGTCCACGAATATGATTTACCAGTGTCCTAATATTTGTCGGAGACTAACTTGGTTAGATCAAAAGATAAGCAAATCCAATCAAGAATCTTTTCCACAAACTCTACTTATTTTACAATTTTACAGTGACTATATCATATTTATATCATGTTTAAAAATTATTTTACAATAAAAATGATGACCATAATATGATTTTAGCATATAATATCAAATTATTATATAGCAAATTTTAATAAACTTTCAAACTACAAATATAAATACTTACTCTCTCAATGAAGATATTAATCACTTACAATGTGTTTGCAATTTCGTAATTGTAATTCGACTGTAATGAGAGACGGATTTGCAGGATATGTATCGGTTTGTTTCTGCTGATCTGAAAGTAAATGTGAGCGAAGAAATGAGGGGGGAAGGGCGAAGAGCGTCTCTGCGAAAAGAAGATATTTGAAGGAAAGCCACGTCATTTTTATAAATTTATATTGATGTCCTCTTTCAGTGCCTAACATCATTCACTCACTCATGCATTTATTTTATTATTATCTTTTCACTATGACAAGCAAAGAAACTGAGAACGTGAGAGAGTCTAAAGCACCTCTTAGAAGTTACGTTATAGAGATTCCCATAACTTCACAGAGATTCCCAGGAAAGCACTCATGCCAGTGTTGATAGTTTGAAATGAATGTGAAACTTTGGTTATAAATTGTGTTCTGCATCCAGTGAAGTGTCAAATTGTAAGTGGCCTTGTTCATCGTCGAAAGCGGTAGGTGTTGGTGTAAGAAGTGTCGTTGCTGGTGGAACCAGTGGGTGCTGGTTTAGGAAGCGATGTTCGTGGTGCTGGTGCTGGTGTAGGAAGCGTTGTTCGTGGTGCTGGTACTGATGCAGGAAGGAAGCGTTGTTCGTGATTTGCTAGTGTTGGTGCAGGAAGGGCTGTTTGTGGTGTGTTGGTGGTGGTGTCGGAAGTGTGGTGGTGGTGCTGCAAGCGTGGTAGTGGTGCCGAAAGCACAACTCCTGGTGTTTTGGTGCAGCAAGCACGGTGTTGTGTACGAAAATTCCAGGTTTGATGCCTTACCTGTGTGGCTCTATTTTATAACTATAATCGATTACCGTAGTTTTGATAATCGATTACAGTTATAGTATATTTTTTTTACTTAATTGATTAAGTTAGTTTTATATATTGTATTAAGGCTACTGTAGGTTATTTAAGATTACTATATATATTTGTGTTCATGATTGTTTTAGAAGATATAGAAATAATATTAATTTAAAATATTTATTAATTTTAAATATTATTACATGTATTTAGATATAATTGGAGTATTTGATTGTTTAACATGTTAGATTTATTATAATTACAAATGATGTTTTAATTATTCATAATAATGTATTTATTTCAATTAAAAATTCGTTCAATTGTTGTAAGAAGACATTTTTATGTTATGGTCCATAAAAAATAATATATTGATTAATTGACCTTATTACATTATGCAACACATGTTCAAATGCAAGGATAATAATATGACTCTTTCACGCATATTCATTGTCTTCAACATCAACTTATCCCGTGAAAGATGTGTGCATCTGGGTTGGACAAATTACTTTGACAAAAAAACATTGCACAAACTAAATATCTTTCATGTTAATGGTATGTGACAATATGGGATGGCTGATGATGATAATGATGATGATGACGAAGATGGTGAAGAGCCACCACAAGCGGACAATCATGTTTAACAACTTACACTCGAAGGAATAGTTCCCCAATTCCCTACCATGGTCAGATGTTTGGTTTTCAAGAGTTGCAAGAAGGATTAAATAGTTTGAGGATTCACATCGATCAAAGATTGGATAATTTGAATATGCACATGGATATTAAGTTGGATCATCTGCAAACACATATGGACACTAATTGGATCATTTGCAGACTCATATGAACACTACACTTAATTATTTCCAAATGCATGTGGAGCGATTTGAAGGAGTGGAACAGAGAATGGACAAGGTGTAGAACCAAATTGAACGGCTTTTCAAAATAACATGTCATGCTATTTTTATTAATGTGTCAATTTAATATTAGATGTATTATTATTTTAATGTTATTAACTATTTTTATCTAATTGTGTTATGTTTATTTATTTATGAAATTTAGAACCTTGTTCATATCTTTTAAAATAATATATTTTTCTATTTATTTTGACAATACAATTTAAAAAAAATTGCATATATGAACAATTTCTTTTAATTCTAATTTTTATATCAAACTCACTTGATGAACCATATTAAAAATAATTTTCTTATAACATACTGCAATATACATATAATTTATTTTTACAATATAATTTTAAAAAAAAATTCATGTATCAACAATATTTGAAAATTATAATTTTTATATTACTTGAGGAAGTGTACTGAAAATAATTTTCTTGTAACACAAAAGTATCATATACATATAATTAATTAAATTTTATTTCAAATTTATTTTTACTACTTAGATAAATTTATATTTTTAGAAATTAAAAAATATTTCATCAATGAAACCAACAAATTACATAAATTTCATTAAAATTAATTTCAACTCAAACAATAAATATGTAATTGTATATTTTTATCAATAGAAAAAAATAATTCAATTACACCAAACAAATTAATTATATTTTATTTTAAATTATTTTTAAACATAAGGATAAATTTGTAATTTTACTATTTTATTTATTTAAAAATATTAAAATATCTATCACACTTATCACATTACTTATAAATTTTCACGAACTTTTTACTTAAATTTTATTATTATTTTTAATCCAAACCACTAAACTTTTTACTTTTCTCTCAAATCACTCCTAATCCAAATAATTACTTAATTTTTTTTAAAAGCTATGGTTATTTTGAGGAGAGAAAATGAGATAGAGAAGTAAAGAAAAAAGAAAGGTATTGGATATGCAACTCTGCGGCATGTCTTTGGGACGCTCCATTCCCACCAAAACGCCATTGGAGCGCAACTCAACTTCTCAATCTTCTGACTCTGACGACGTATTTGCCTCCTTCCGTTTCCGTGGCACCGTCATGAAACGCAACCACCGTTTCAAACGAGTGGCCAAACCCAGATTACCGGTTCAACAAACCGAACCGGTTCGGCGTTCGCTCCGGGTCAAACCCAACCCATCAACAGAACCAGTCACTACTCCCGTTGAAATGAAAATCTTGCCTCGCGATTTCTTCCAAATCGATGCCCTGGAACTCGCCCCACGTTTACTGGGAAAGTTTCTTCGCCGAGACGACGTCGTTCTTCGGATCACCGAGGTACGCTATTCGCGTTAGGAAAAGCATGCAACTTTGTCGTTTAGCTTTTTTGTGATTTAACACTGAATCAATGGCAGACAGGTTGAAGCGTATAGACCAGACGACTCGGCTTGTCACGGTCGTTTTGGCGTCACTTCTAGAACTGCCCCTGTTGTAAGATTGCACCTTTATTCTCACCTTGAATCTCTGATGCTAATTAAGGTTTTCTAGAGTAAGATTGGGATGTGTTTGTGTCTATTTTGCAGTTTGGAGCTGGTGGGCATGCCTATGTTTATCTTTGCTATGGTCTTCACATGATGCTGAATGTGGTGGCGGATAAGGAAGGAGCTGGGGCTGCTGTTTTGATACGCTCTTGTGCTCCAATTAGTGGTAATGTGAAAAACTGTGTATAGCTTATTCATGGTTACTATGAAATGAACCATTCTGTTGCTTGTTGTGTCGTAACTCTAAGGTGTGTTATTGATTCAGTTTATGAATGAATAAAGGGATAAACTGTGATTAGGTATTGTTGGTCCTTCAAGTGACTTCTTGTAGGAAGTATATTCTTCAAGTTATCTAAAAAATGGAAAGAAAACAAAATCTTTGAGAGATGACCGAGTATTGGTCTTATTGGCTGCAAAAGAACAAATCATCATAAGCTTGTAAATTCTTTTGGCTTTTTTCGGTTACAAACTAAAGACTTTTTGAGTGGCACACCGTGACTATCAATAGAAAGGTGTGGATAAAATGTATGTGCCACCATTGTTGTTAATCTAAAGCAAGAAGCTGGCTGGCCAGTTGAAAAGGTGAGGGTTTTAGTAAGAGTTCAGCATTGTTGTTACAACTTGCAATAACATAACATATCATTCTCTTTTCCCTTCTGGGTTATCAGATCAGTTACACACATTTCAGTTAATTCTGGCTGAAAGACTACAATCCTCTGTACTTTTATTCATTATAAGCTTGCATAAAATTATTTATAGATTTATTTTATAATATTGGACATTGTCACAGGATTGGATGTCATTCAACAGCGCCGAGGTCTGAAAACTGAGAAACCTGTACTTCTTACCGGTCCTGGGAAGGTTAGTTCTTTTCCTTTCCTCCTTTAATCTGTTTTAGATGCTTTAGGAAAGATGTTTCGGTTAAAAGTTTTGCACTGCCCTTTGAGTTGTCAAGTTAAAGATATCTACATTCTAGTGCTTCACCATCAACTACCAATATAGGCAGTTGCTTTGTTCATAAAATAGTAAAACACTAAGTAGCCGCAATGTCGAAATGGAAAAGTTAATCAGGAGAGTTGAAAGCATATTGAGAGGCCTAACTCTGAATATCAAAGTGAATATGGAAGTGAGATTGGATTCTAGACTCAATACAGACTTAAGAATGTTCAGTAGATACTCGATACTATAGTACTTTAGACTTGTAAATTGTTCTTCGCATAATCTCATGGATTATGATTTGATAAAGGTTTGTTTTGGTTGCCAGTTTGTTAAGTTTAATATTTTGGCTGTTTCTGAAATAGGGTGACTCTGTAAGTTTTTAAAGATTGTGCTTCGACCCCTGTATAGAAATCTCACATGACATGATGAATTAGAAAGGTTCAACATGTGTGCAATTTAGTTTCTATTTGCACAACCTTCTGGTATATAACACAATTACTATTTATCATGACCATTATGAGTGAGATTCTTGCTAGAAGGGAAAAGTTAGGAAGGATAAAAGGGTAGGATTAAACGGGTTGATCATTTAGCTTTTCTCCTCTTCTTGACCATTTTCCATGTTTTTTATAAGGAGACTCTTAGCATTGTTGAAAATGACAATTTTTTCTTCTGAAATTTCCCTACACATCTAAAATATCTCAGTTTTTATAATGTGAATGTTGTCCCAAATCTTAGGTTGGTCAGGCATTGGGTCTATCGACAGAATGGTGCAACCATCCTCTCTATACACCTGGTAAGCCTAGAAGTTGTGATTCAAGCGTCTCAAAATGTAAAATTGACAAATGTTTGAAAACTGAGAAGAGTGTGTGATGCAGGTGGTTTGGAACTCTTAGATGGTCCTGAGCCGGAAAACATATTGGTAGGTCCACGTGTTGGTATCCAATATGCTTTGCCAGAGCATGTCAATGCATTGTGGAGATTTGCCATTGCAGGTACCCCTTGGATTAGTGCTCCCAAAAACACTCTAAGGCCACCCTTGTAGTGAAATAGCAGCCTAAGGGAGAAAAACGGTCTCATGTACGTAAATTCCCTATGTATATTTTCACGTTAGAAATAGATTGGAAATGGCTCCCGCATCACCTTCGAACTCTACTTAAGATATGGTAAATTTTTATCCCAAAATCTAACATAATTTGATTTTAGCTATACTGAGTGTTACGGACACAATCCTTATCCTTCTGACACTACTAATAATGAAAAAAAACTCATTTAGTGAGAAACGAGACACAATTATGATTTTGAATAAATTTAAACCAATAGTAAACAAATTAATTCGTCATTTTCTCTTCATTTTAGATATGATTTTGTTAGTGGACATTGATTGTATATTATTGTGGATGTATAATTAAATTTTAAACAAAACTATTATGATGCTGTTAATTTAGATTTTGTTTACTTTTAATATGAATCTATAAGGTGTTGAGTTATTGTAAAATTCTGATATATTTTTCTGATATTATTTCATTTGTTTTTTTAACCACTTTTCATTTACAGATGTACCCTTGAACAAGTACTTTAACCAATTTAATCATGTTGTTTTAAAACATTTGTGCTGCCTCCCTCCCTATTTAGGAAGAATTGTAGAAAAAAGTATGGAAAATAAATTTTACTGTATTTTTAATTATAATTAAAACGGGAGTCAAGTAAGCATTACTCATTCAGCTTAAAAGCGTTCTCGCATGCACTGGTAGGATCCAAGTAGTTCAAGACTCGATAAGACATTTATTTCTTACCTTTGTCTCTGATTTTTTATTTTTTTTTTTGTTTGAGTACAAAGTGAGAAAATAGAAAATAAAGAAAAGTATATTAGAAAGTAAAATTGTTTAAATTAGAAAAAAAAAATAAAAAGAGGGAAGAAATAGAGAAAAAATTAAATGATTTGATTAATATGATATAATAAAAAATATATAATTTAGTAATTTAGACAATTATCAAAATATCTTAGTATGAATGAATATTTTGATACATCTTACTTGGTGGATCTAAATAAATTCAATGTGTTGCTACCTGGGTGCCTGTTTAACAAATAGTGGCATATAACTTTATATTTGAAAAAGTCCTTGGATAGTTTTGAATAGTTTATTTTTTCCAAATATTTTAAATTTTAAATTAGATACTTTTTTAACTTTTAAATTAAACATTGTTTTAATTTTAAATAAAATAAAGTGCAACTGACCTACTAAAAGCAAGAACGAAGGAGAAAGTGCGAGTGTCAGTATCTTTCCTTGTATTTCTCGTTGAAGGTGGAATATTAAACCTATGGTGGTCCATAACATCTTTCACTCTACTTCATCTCAAATTAGATCAAACTAAGCCTTTCCTTATTCATCCACTCCCTCACTTGCACCACATAAGTAATCAAGTACAAACAAAATGTTAGGTACATTTTGATAGGACTAAACTAAACCTACAAAAATTTGGTATACAAAAGGGAAAATAAATGAAAGGAATACCTTCTGAAGAAAATAATAACGATGACGCCATATCTATTATTGCATGTAAAAAAATCGATAAATTTGTGAACTTGTAGATAAGCGGCAAATCTTTGACACTATAAAAATATGTTTACATGTTTAAAACAAAAGGAGGAGATAAACATTTTATTTTTAAGTTAAAAAACTACATAATATTTTATACAAATCATTTACAAGTTTAACACTATAGATTAAAATTTTCTCTCCTTCAAAACGTAACTCCCAAATTTATCCTGAGAGAAAAGTAACACAAAAAAATTGTTTTATTTTTAAAATTCATCAAAGCGAAACAAACGGTATATATTATTAAACGAAAATCATTAAATAATCTCAGAGAACTAATAAAATAAGCAAATAATACACCTTTCTAAAAAAGCGTAAAGTGATAGGAATCAATCTCATCTTCATGAGGGGACAATAACGGTAAGGTCAGCACCAGTAGTTGTGACGAACAGTCATAGGAGGCAAAAAAGATAAACTAAGTTTCAACCCTTCACCACGTAGTTCACCTTGAAATAGTCACGATTACAGTTTTCACCATTTTTTTCGACTTCATCGGAAAAATATATAAAAAGAAATACAAAGAAAACAACATTAACAAAGTGAAACAAAGAGACAATCAATTTGCAGAGCCATTAACAATGTGATATGAGCTTTTACAGTTTGAAGTGTTTATATATTGATTACAACATAAGTTTTTTCTTTTGGCACTCTCTCAATGTCTTAAATTACATCCGGATCCGACAAATATCCCAAATCTCAGATTCCAAATACAGCTCTACCTTTTCGTACGGTAGTTATTTCATCCAAGGCACTAATATTAACAGCATTTCATGGTGTTTATCTATCAATTGGTGGTGGCTTTTGCCGTCAATAATCATTCCTTTCACTTAAAGGATTAGGAATGTTATTATTTACACAATCTGCTGTGATGTAAAGGATGATGACGTTTTGTGAAAGCAAAATGCTGGAGACAAACTAAAAAAGAGGAAACATACATAGATATCAGTGGCATTTTACCTAATTGGGTTCCTTTTACAACATTTTTCCATTAGACGAGGTTGTCTTGGTTACATCGATCAAATATTGACATGATATTTTATATTATCAATCATGTTACAGACATCAAGACAAAATACTAACATCTCTAAATCTTTCTGAATGGTTTTACTTTCACCTAGAGTTTATTTTCTACTTGTACCTCCGGCAGTAGGGCTTACCCTATCTGACCTACTCCTGATTAGGGTCTTATTGGTCTTCTCCAGAATCTCCACACATTTTTACCATTATCTTCTGCTGTAGGCATTAACCAAACTTTCTCTTAAGAATTCATTCATCTAAATCCTATTTTGGATAGTATGCCCACTCATTACGTTAAATTATTTTCCTATTGGCCCTTTTTCCACAAAGTCCACAAAACATCAGAGGTAAATTTTCCCCTTATGCTTGAATAGTACTTTTTGGTCACAAATAATACTCAACGCACTTTTCCAATTTTAAGCTCAGCTAGGATTAACGAGCCTCTACCTAAACTTACATTCTACAAACTTCACCTTACTTCCAATATTTTCAGCCAAACCAGCAATTTCCTACTAAACATTCAGCAGTTCTACGGATTTGTTATAAATCTGTATAATAAAGAACTCTTTAGAAAGCACTGTAACCAAGTTTCCGTCACCCAGTTTTCAAAGTTGAAATATGACCACTATTAAGGATGTGTCTAAGGTCTTTTCATTTATGGGTAAGTACTGTTAATGAAATAACAAAATGAGGTTTCACTCTTCAACACTAGAAGAGACAGCAAAAAGAAAATGAAAAAGAAGCTCTTTCATGTTACCTTAGACAGGTATAAGTATAACAATTGCATGGTAAGCATCTTGCTACTTGATTCACATGTGACTTTATATTAACTGCCACATGGCAAAAAAACTCAAGCACTCTGCAGAGTGGGAAGAGATAATAAACAAGAAGAAATACACAAGAATGCAAAAACTAGATTTTCCGATCACCTTCATTCAACCAATATCTAAGATACATATGAACAATCTCTGAAAGCACAGCTTGCAAAATTTCCCAAGAAACAATAGCTAAATCATTAGATATTCAGAAACTTACGTCTGTACTACTCACATCGTGCATCCAATCCTATAGTAATAGCTTCATATCTGCAACAAACAATCTTGCAAATCACAATATGTGTCTACCTGTAGACAAGGAGGAGGTCACATTCTGCATAGAAAACATAAAGAAAAACGAAATTGAGGAAGTCAAGGAATTCCAACATACCAATGGTCAAATAATGACCCATGAATGGTTGGTCCAAAGGAAGTTAGCAACAATAGAATTGTTCCACTCAAACACACAATGGAAGTTAGCTGGTCGCAAAGCTTTTAATGCCGTGTCCTTTTGAAGAAACAATGAACAGCTGACCCTCAGCCTTATTCACAAATTTCCTACATGCTAGGACACAACCGCCTATAAAATTCGTTAAAGTCAAGACGGAAAAAGAGAAATTTTAGGTCAACATGCTGCTGTATAGGCAACTGAGAAATGAAATCCTCTTGCAAAGATGAATATTCCTTAGCAATTGCATCAAGATCTTGACCCATATTTCTTAGAAATTCACCAGCACGTTGTGTTAGGGCTTTTCTCCCATCAACAATCCAGGATTCTTGCTCTGCAGTTTCATCATTCAATTGCTTTCGTGATCGTGTTTTATTCTTGTCTCGAGAGGAAAGAGAGGATTCAGTGATTCTGAAAAAAACACACGGTCAAATAACATGCGTGGCAGTATATTTTTGTTCTTCAGGGGTGAATAGGTGAGAGAAGATTTACAAAATGAAAAAGTAAGATGAATACCTTGCTTGCAACTCGTGAATACCTTCATACAATCGATCTGCTCGGCTCCGAAAACGTAATATAAGATCAAATATTACAAGTAGTGACTTGTAAAGAGACTGGGAAAGGTCTCCGAGGAGAGATTTCTCTACAATAGAATGCAGATATTTCTCATGAGCAGCAAGTAGATCATCAAGATCCTTGGCTACTTCCATCTCCGCCAAAAAATTTGACCATGATATCTCCAAAACTTCAAACATTATATAATATTGCAAGTTTGAAATGAAGTGATTAATTTCAACCCAAAGAACCTGACAGCGCCTCAATGTTGAAACTAACTGCATCTTTACTGCATGTTGCAATCTGATAAAGGAATTAGAAGTAATGCAGTTTGGTTTCATGGTCTTCCAGGCACCAGTGAGCGCATGTTCTACTCTTCTAAGCTTCCAAAGAAAATTAAAAATTCTTAAATACCTTGCCATCACAGACTCTGTGAACACTGTATCAAGTGGAACCCTCGCATCATATTCCAATGAAAATACATCCCAGCCCCTATCACCGCTCTCATGCGGCATCATTTTAACCCTGAGCCTATCCAAAATCTCAGGATCGTCATACTGAGCATTGGAAGCCCTAATTGCAGTTTCCAGCAATCCCGAAAGTTTGAAAGAGCTAATAGTGTTAGCTGGCTCAGAAAGCTCAGGCCCCACAATATCCATCAGATACTGCACAAAATCGCCTTGGCCAAGCAACAAATACTGCTTAATTGCAAGGCAGTGTTCTTTGAACTTGTACCTCTTGAAAATCACATCCAACAAATGCTTGTCAATCCTTTCTGCAGCTTTATCCACCAAAAACTCAAGGGTATCAGTTTCGCCATATCCAAAACCACCTCTTCTTGCTGTCACTTCATTATCAGTGATAACCTCAGTCGCAGCATCCGCCCAACCGCGATCCTCACAACAAACGCGAAGAAAATTAATCGACTTTCCAGTCCTCAAGATCCTCTGAGCAAGTGAAGGCGGAATGAACGAAGGAAGCATCGCATGATGAAGCCTATACCCTTCTCTCCAAAGTGACTCAGCCTTAACAGGCTGCCCAACAATGAAAAACTCAGCAAATATATCCTCCAACTCCCCTTCCAAAACCCACCTCCTCACCATCTCAAACAGCGTAGAACACACTCTCTGCAGCAACCTCCTCATAAACTCATGAACCAACGGATCACCATGCTGTGCGTGCAAATGAATCGCCCCCACCATAGCCCCGCCGCGCAAAACCCTACACTTCTCAACCAAATCCGCCATCAGCCTCATCTTCACCATTGGCTCATCCAACCAAACCGCCAATCTCCTCAGCGATAGATAGTTCCCAGAATTTGCAGATTCGGACACCAGAGGAATCGGGTTCGAAGCATGAGTGTCAAGAATCGCCAATAACTTATAGTACTCACTTAGCTCATCCTGCAAAGCGGAACAAAAAGCTTGCCCCACAGTTCCCACATCTTCATTGGGAAACCGATCCATACTCTGCGAAATGTAACCACTAACCTTCCGAAACAAAACACCCAATTCACAAAGGTTATGAACCATAATCCTAGTAGCTCTCGGAACCCTAACCGAATCGCGTATAACATAACGCTCACTCTCACTCTCGAATTTCACAAACTTACGATCGACCCCCTGGCAAGCATAGACCACGTCGCTGACGATAACCTCCTCCGACACCTCGTTTTCTTCCTTGACCAAATCCACGAACTCGCGAAACGCAATGTCGCGGCGGTTCTCGGGATCCTTGGAGACAAGTAAAACGCCGTTGCTCCAGCCCTTGTTTGAAGCCGGCTCGGAGAAAGCGAGGTTGGGCAAGAGAGGTGCGGCGGCGGCGGTCTTGTTGCGATCTTCGGAGATGATTTTGAGGAGGTAGACGACGGCCCATTTGTTGTTGACGCTTTGGGCTTTGGAGGCGAATTTGGAGTAGAGGTCGGCGAAGGAGAGGGCGTCCGCGGAGCGGGCGTGGGTGGCGAGGCGGCGCTTGATGGAGTCGGCGATGGCGGCTGCGTCCGGGGCGACGGAGGGAGTGAGGCGGCTGGAGAGGATGCGGAGGGCGTAGCGGAGAGAGTTGCGGAATTCGGGGGAGTTAGGGTTTAGCGGCGGGGAATTGGAGGGGAGGTTTTGAGAGAGCAAGCGGTGCACTAGCTCCTTCACCAGATCTGCAAGCTTCTGCTGGTCTTCTTCTTCCTCCATGGTTCTCCTTCTGCACCAACAAACTTTTTCTTTTTCTGTTAATTTTCTCAATTGAGTGTGGAGTGAGAAAGTGGAAAAAGGAGTGCTTTTTTGATTTGTTATGGGCGGGGAAATGAAAAACGCAAATGCAAAAATGCTTTTTGCGTGAGGCCCTTTATTTTTTGAAACTTCAATCTCTAATAACACTCTCTTAGCAACACTACCCAATCTGGAATTGCGAATCTCCGATTCAATTTCCTCTTCGCATCCATTTTATTTTCCCTCTTTTTGGGTTTTCCTTAACAATTTTTTCCCAGATCCAGTAAATTAACAAGATTTCACCTTTTCTCTTGTATTCAACCTACAAAAACAAAGAAACTTGGGATGCAATTTTGATTGGTTGAGGTTGGTGGTTACGTTATGTATGAATTCAATTCAATTAAAGAGTTTAATTTAAATGGAATCACAATGTAGACAAATTAGGGATTTTTTCCCATTTTTATGTAATTTTCAATTTTATTCCCAAAATAGATAAAAGAAATTATTTATTAAAATGGACAAATTCTGACAGTTAGATAAACATAATTTCAAACTGAATATTGGTGATTTCAATTAATAGCATTAATTAAAATTGTTTCTCACTCTTCAATATTTTTTAATTATTTGATATTATGATTTTTAAGATTAACAATTAACAAAATAAATAATAATAGTAATAATAATTAACAATACTATAACATGAATATTAAGATATACAAATTTACTTTAAATTAAAATAACATAATGATAATAATATTAAGAATAATTTTAATTAAACTCATATAAATTTAATTTAAATAATAATAAGAATAATTTCATACAAATTTAATTTAAAAAATATTTATTATTATTAAATTCACTTAATATTAATTATTATAATTATTATGTTATTTTATTTTAATGTAAAAATAATAATAATTATTATTAAATTCATATGAATTATTCTTATTATTATTATCATTATTTTATTTTGTTTTAATTTAAAATAGATTT
>Ga0099824_1000377_pt1 | contig 50165 bp, 19 predicted proteins | sample SiratrowhiteBW_FD_76837 | JGI IMG/M metagenome (GOLD analysis project Ga0099824, IMG submission 76837) | Root nodule microbial communities of legume samples collected from California, USA - Siratro white BW | ecosystem: Host-associated > Plants > Roots > Nodule | place: USA: California... | reverse complement strand
TAATAATAATAATAATAATAATAATAATAATAATAATAATAATAATAATAATAATAATAATAATAATAATAATAATAATAATAATAATAATAATAATAATAATGTTTGTAAAGTCATAACGAGGAATTAGTTGTCTCCGGTAGATATCTGACGATGAATGATAAAATGTTATTTAGATAATTTTTTTTACTGGATAAATAATTTTTTTATATTATTTAGTCGAAAAAATTAATTAAAAGATGTAAATATTGTGTAAAAGGTAACCTTAAAACGAAAAATTAAATAAAAAATGCATTAATAATAAAACTTGTTGTTATTATTATTTGTTAGTGTTTTATGTTTTGAGAAAAACAATATCGATAATAGGGAGTATAAATAGAAATTAATGATTAATTAAAAAAACCGAGTAATTTGTGATGTATTGTATTATAAAATATGTATATAATTCTTCTTATGTGGATAATTTTTTTCATGTTTTAAAATATAATTACAGATAAAATAGAAAAATAAAGTGTAGGTGTTAAAAAGAAAAAAAGTAATATTATTATAAATAATATAAGATATAAGTTGTATGAAAAGAAGGGATATAATGGTAAATAAACATGAAACGCGTCTGGCATTCGTATGTTCCGGTTAATCCAACAGGGGAAGCGTGTTCATTGTGCGTTGGAAACCCCGCCCTTTTTCCGTTCCTCCCTCTCAAACTGTTCTTTTTCCCTTTTTCATTATTTATTTAAATATTAAATAATATATTATATTCCACTACTTTTGCCTTCAGTAAGGTGAAAAGGAAGGAAGGGCATAAATCAAAATGAAACGTTGAATCCTAAAATCTGATAATGGTAACAATAATATATAGGATTTGCTTTGACGTATTCTTCTTCGAAGGCGAAGAAGAAGACGAAGAAGAGAAGGGTTGCAATTGCAACTGTATTCTGTTAAGCTCCAAACCTAACTTCCGTTAAGGTTTCACGTCAATTTCTCTCTCTTTCCTTTTCCTGTCTTCCATAGATCTATTGTTTCCTATCTCTCTCATCAATTCCATTTCTTCATTCATCGTATTCTAGATTCCTCCATCCTAAGCTGCATTTTCAATCACTGAGTCAAATGTTCTTTGATTTATCTCAATTTTCGATATTAGGTTGCCGTAATACTCAATTCGGTTTAGAATATTAAGGCAGCACCGTGCGTGCGTGTCTGCCCTAGAATTTCGTTTTATTTTCGTTCTTAATCGAGCAATTAGTTTGAGTTGTTTCGGAATTTAATATCGTCTCCACTTTTTGCTCTTTTGTTTATGTGATATGATTTAGGAATATCGAGAAATGGTGTAAGTAAATGTATCCTGATTTTTCATTTAGTTAGCGAGTTGAAGTTGAATTTTACTCAAGTTACTTAATCTTAATTCTATATTTTCTTTGGAAATTTTATTATTTCTCAATTCGTGTTTCTTAAAAATGCATCAAGCTAGTGAACCCCACTCTGGATTATATATTTTGTATTTTTCTGCACTGCCACTAGTCAATCACGCTTTGCTGTTCATATTTACTATTTTTTTTTTAATGTTCTGTCTATAATTATTGTTGTCAGTATTTTTTTTTTAAATATATCTATGGCAATGTGTGACAGTGTGTCATGTATGATCAGGTTTTATGTTTGACGGAAGAGTTCAATCGAATGAGTTTAACCATGATAGATTTAGGGATTTCATTTCTGAGGTTGATCACGAGCCCTGATGCTTCCAGTGCTTCTATTCTTGGATGGCTCCTCGCTGGATCATTTGGACTGATGGCAGTCATATACGCTGTTCTCAAGTGGCAGCGTAGGTCCTCGTTGAATTGGATTAAAGCTGCCGCAAGAGAAAAGAAGAAAGTTTGGAAAAAGTTTAAAGTACCACTGTCTGAGCATTCTTGGGTTGAAGATTTCACTTACAGAGAACAGCCATCTACTTGTTGTTTCTGCTTGACTTCCCTTTGGCCTTCTCAAAATCTAGGTACAACAGCCTCACCACACACCCCTCTCCATCGTTGCTCTGTTTGTGGTGTCGCTGCTCATTTCCTTTGTTCGCAGTTTGCAGCAAAGGATTGCAAATGTGTGGCTCAGGCTGGTTTTGGCCATATTCGACACCACTGGTCAGAAAGATGGGTTAATGTGTATGAAAATCACGAGATGTCTGCCTTCTGTTTTTACTGTGACGAGCCATGCGGTGTTCCTTTTGTTAAAGCTTCTCCCACATGGCATTGCCAGTGGTGTCAGCGCCTCATTCATGTTAAATGTCATAACAAATTGACTAGGGATTCTGGTGACTTTTGTGATTTGGGTCCCTTGAGGCGATTTATCCTTTCTCCTCTCTGTGTCAAAGAAGTCGATGAAGATCAAAAAGGAGGAGGACGGCTAAGTTCTATTATAAGCTCTTCTGTTAATGGCCAGATGAGAAAGCGACGTAGTCGCAGTAAACATGGAGGTGGTTACAATGCCAATGGTAAGTCCCGTGGTTCCTCAGTTGCCGATGCAACGCTTTTTGAATATATGTTGAATGGTCTCAGCTGGAATAACTCCAGTAGTGAAAAGTTTTCTGATCAATTAAGTGATAGTAGAGTATTAGGAAATGGGTTAACTTCTACCCATAGCCACATCAAGAAATACACACTGGTTGATTTGCCACAAGATGCAAGCCCACTTTTGATCTTCATAAATGCCAGGAGTGGTGGTCAGCTTGGCCCTTCTCTTCATAGGAGATTGAATATGCTATTAAATCCTGTTCAGGTGATTACTTTGTCTTTAATAAACAATTTGTTTTTTTACTTGTTATTTAAGTAATGACATATGTTAAGCATGTTCGATCATATGACTTTTGAGTTTGTTTCATTAGTAGTTATATTTAGTGATGATTTCATCTCAAGATTCCTTTAATTCTACTTTTGCTCTAGCCTTCTTACTGCTGTTGACCAGTGTTATGTTAACCTGATTCAAATTTTGAAAAAGGAATATGTTTTCATATATTTTCTTAAAATAGAAGATTATAACTCTATCATAATGTGTGAAATCTCGGACCTGCTGGCTTAACCTTGTGTGATTTGGATTCATCATCCTGATTTCTGAAAATATAAAATACTCCTCCAAATTTAACACAATACTGTGAAAAATTCCTTTTCTTTTCTTGAAGCAAGGGGAACATTTTTTTAAAGGTGTTGGAAAGTCACCTTAATTATGGTCACTCTTAAATCACCTTAATCACGACCTCTTTGGAGGTTGCTTTAATTGTAGCCCTAAGGGTGGTGGTTTAGTCCTACATTGACTAGAGATATAGCTGAAATAAAAATTATAAGATATGCACGGTTTGTGAGTTGGGTTACACCTTAAGTCCAAATTCTAAAATTTTATTAGAGTATATTTTAAAACCATTGTTAGGCTACCTGCATTTGCCACATTCAGGGCCAGTGTGTGAGGGGGAGATTCGGACAATGTGGTCACCCCTAGTTGTGGCCTCTTCGGCGGTTGTCTTAATTGCAGCATTAAGGGTAGGGGATTAGTCCTATATTGACTGGATGTGTGACTTGACAGAACTTATAAAGCTAGGGCAATCTTCACCTTCCAAATAGGTTCTGTAGGTTCGTTATTAACCATTGAATTTGATACCAATTGCAAATTGCCTAATCTTTAATATTTCTCCTGACTATTTTACCTTGTGCCTTGTTGAATCCATATAATTACTAATTATGAAGATTTGCTAGGCAGGTTATTTAATCTTTCATTAAAACTGATGACAAGTTAATAAAAGAAAATGAAACTAGGTTCTTATGCAGTTAAAAGAAAAAGTCAACACATTATGTTTATTGTATTGTTATCTTTCAATTTTTGCACCAAAAAGAACTTTTTGTTGATTTCTCTCTCAGAAATTCTTATGATTTTATAGTGGAATTTGTATGCAAATACAGATTTATATTTAATTGGATCTTCATAAAAAAATTTAAGAGCAAGTTATGTATGAAAATTATTTTTTCCTTTATTCTATAAACTAGTTGTCTCGATATAGATAGTGTTTTTAAATTGATATCAGTCTCACTGGACATTTTGTGGTTTGGTGTTTTTATTGTAGATATTTGAATTAAGTGCTTCTCAGGGCCCTGAAGTGGGCCTGGAATTCTTCAAAAGTGTACGATATTTTAGAGTACTGGTATGTGGTGGGGATGGCACGGTTGCATGGGTTCTTGATGCTATAGAAAGACGCAGTTATGAGTCACCTCCACCTGTGGCAATTGTTCCCCTTGGCACTGGAAATGATTTGTCCAGGGTACTGAATTGGGGACGAGGCTTCTCTACCCTTGACGGAGAAGGCGGATTGACCATGCTTTTGCATGACATTAGCAATGCTGCAGTAACTATGCTAGATCGCTGGAAAGTTAAAATCTCAGAAGAAAGCTCTGAAGGAAAATCAAATAAAGTGAAAACTAAATCCATGATGAACTATCTAGGTAATTCACTGAACAACCACCACCTAAGATTGTTTCTTAAGAATTGCTGACATCTACAACCTGCGTTTGTAGGCATTGGATGTGATGCAAAGGTTGCATATAAATTTCACGTAAATCGACAAATAAGTCCTGAAAAGTTTTGTAGTCAGGTGAAATTCTCTCTTCCTCTATGTATATCATTGTAAAATATTCATTTATGTTGGTCCATGTCAATTGTCTAGTTTTCTTAAATTTCTTTCATGTATGTACATTCTTTAAACTACTATTGTAAGACTGAGCAATATTAATTAAAGTCTATACCGCTGGGACGTGCTTATAGACCTTATTCTAAATTGGTTAGTATTCATTAGGACTATAAATGTAGTTGAATGAAATAGGAACCTATTATTGATTATTTTAATGTTTATTTTACTATAACTTATACATGTTTACTTGCTCGTTTCGGCTCTTCTCTGTTGAAGAGCTTTGGTTAATTTTTTGGGTTCTCTTATCTATGGTATTTAACTTGTTTACAATTCATACAATGCTTTCTTACCTAATACTTTTGGCTTTTTTAATATCCAATGATTATTCAATTACCAGTTTTTGAATAAATTGCGATATGCAAAAGAGGGAGCAAAAGATATTATGGACAGAACTTGTGCTGACTTGCCATGGCAAGTATGGCTTGAAGTTGACGGGAGAGACATTGAGATTCCCAAGGTTAAATCCTGATTATTGTTTTCACATAAGAAATTTATTTTATGAATATTCTGTACTCTAAATCTACTTGTAAACCATTTCTTTCATACAATAGGATTCTGAGGGCTTAATTGTGCTCAATATCGGGAGCTATATGGGTGGAGTAGATCTTTGGCAAAATGGTTATGAGCATGATGATGATTTTAGTCTGCAATCCATGCATGATAAAATGCTGGAGGTGGTATGTGTATGTGGAGCATGGCACCTGGGAAAACTTCAGGTACGTGAATTTATAATGATACTGACTTTTACTTGAAAATTTTCCTACTGCACTACTGGTTAAAAACAAAATGAACAAATTATTAACCTTGGGTTTGAACGAAGAACTTTAAAATTTGTGGAAATTTGATATGCTTGAAATTTGAATTACTTTGGTTTAAATTCCCTACATTTTCAAAATGTTTTAGTTGGATACATCAATTCAAATATTTAAATATCAAATTATCAGTTAGGGTGAGGTATTTTAAATTTTTACTATACCCAATACACACATGACACTGGTCGAGACAGAGAGCCCAGAGTATGAAGTGAAGAGTCACAAATGTGAGAGGAGAAAGCTTTGAAGTATTTAAAAATTTTCCTTTTAGGTGGAATTTGAAATTTTATAATTTTCATCAATTTTTAGAATTTTAATTTCCTTTGAATTTTTTTATATAAACAACATATTTTGTCATAAAACATTTCAAATTCTCTATAAAAATGAAATATCATATAAAAGTTCTCCATCTAAACATTCTATTAGGAATGTTTTTGAGGTATTCTTTATTTTTTAATGATAGAATTATGTATGTGATTTAGTCATAAACAAAGTAATTACTGAAATGGCCAAACTGATCCAAATTTTAACATTCTAAAAAGTGAAAGGTGTGCTGTTTTGATCATTCACATCACTTAATTAATGGTTAGGTCTAGATTCTACAATGGATACTTTCTATCACGATTTCATTTTGTGTGCTTACTCTTTCTTGGACTCCCTGGAAACAAAATAAGCCTAAGCTCCGTACAGTAGAGGTAGCCCCGGCTAAGATTGAAATCATGCCAGAAAGAATTTAAACAATTATGAAAACTCTTCAGCCACTGAATATTCCACCTTCCTATAACTTCTCTACATTATTCGGTGCCTAAAACTTTCACTTTCCTCTCCCTCACATTTAATCCACCTTCTGGTGGTAGGTAATGTCCAAATTTCTCCACGCATTTCTCCCCCCTTTATATTTCACTAGCTGTCTAAGTTATTAAAAACCTCTTCCTTTTTATGCTGCTCCCGCCTCCTCCCTTCATACACACACCGCCCACTTTTATGGGGCCCGTTGTTTTTTTTCAATTCTAGATTAAACCCTCGTTAAAGCTCAGTAAACCGGTAAAGTAATAGAAGTTTTGCATTCATGCTATCTCTAGCATCTTTCTTTACTTGAAAAATCTTACTTTTCCATATAGCATACTTATGAGATTTTAAGTTTGATCCAATGTCAATAAATAATAGGACAAAACTTACATATAGTAACTATTGTACTCTTGATACTAGTTTCCCATGATATTTAGAGTTTCACTTTGTTAATATATAATGCATTTAATAATATGAAAATTATCAAAGTAAAACTCTAAATCTGATTAGGGAACAACACTAATAGTATCTACGGTCAACTGCATGAAATTGATCCAGCTAATGCTGTTATCTTGAGTTTGAGCTTCAAGTGTACAATTGAGTTAAATATTTAATTAAGCTTTTTGTCACTTACGTAGACCCATCCGGCTGAAGCAGGATTGTCCCTTGTAGAAGATACCCGTAGTCCAAAAAAACTGTTTTTACTGTTAATATCTGATAATAAGGATTTTTCATAGTATGATGGCAAAAAAAAAAAAATTACAATAAAAAATTATTATATATTCAAAACCTTGTTTGTGAGAATGATTACTCTGGATATTGTAGAAACCTTTTGCAAAACGGATTAATTTATTTGTAAATTTATTTCACTTGTATCTTTTATTCCAATGCATATGGAACAGATAAGAGAAAAAAAGTTCTAGCTAAATTGAATTTTAGTCCACATTTAATTCCTAATTTACGATATTAGTCTCTATTTTTTCCCTGCAATCTTAGTTTCCTGATTTTAGAAAATCTTCAATTTTGATCAAATATTTAATTATACATACATTTTATTTATTTTTAACATTTTAATTAAATCATTTCATGATGGTACGAGAAATGAATATATCAGATCTAGGGTTTAATTAGATTAAAATAAAAGAAATAAAACGTACATAAAATTATGGAAGACCAAAATGTATGAATTGTTAATTAAAGGGAAATGATACTGTATCTAAGTTTTATGCAATTCCGGTTTAGCCTAAACTTTTAAATTAATGGTAAATTAGTAATAAGTATAGTTGGTTTACTGTATAGGTTGGACTTTCACAAGCAAGAAGGCTTGCTCAAGGTAAAGTCATCACGATACACTGTTCCAGTCCTTTCCCGGTTCAAATTGATGGGGAGCCATTTATCCTACAACCAGGATTCTTAGAAATTACTCATCGCGGACAGGTAATGGCATACTTTGATATTTTTGTGGTAAATAACTCTCATTTTCTACTCAATGGTACATTATAGTATGCGGTTTAAGCAAAATACATTCTTATCCATATGGGTCTAGAATGTATTTATCGTCTAATTAAGTAAGCTACAATTGCTCTCAAAAGCTGTGTACATACATCTTCTGGGTTTAAAACTGTGATATCTCATCCAGCTTCTCATAAAATAAAGAGACAGATAGAATTATGGTTTGTGTTATATTCACATGTAAGGGGGAGGGGGAACTGCCCTTTCCAATTGCAATAATTAAAAATGATTTGTATTATATTCACATGATGGGGTTTAATGTCTAAAAAGCAGAAGAGATTTTCTATTATTCAATACCTTTTCCCTCCAACTAGATTTTTTCTGATCTCATTTTCCTTGTTGATTAGTAAGAATAAATATAGTAGACTTTAACATGTGGAGGACTGATTGGATATTGGCTATTGAGCTGAATTTAGGGATAGGTAAAAAAATAATACCTTTTGTTCACCTTTTTGGGTAAACATATTTCAAAGAAATGATTAGTTATTTTTAGGGATCTCTTCAAATTTGAGCATTAGAAAATGTGGACAGTTCAGTTCACTGAAATTCTGAATACATGAGGGTCTTATGTTGTATATTCAGGCATTCATGATGAGGAAAACTTCAGATGATGAGCCTAAAGGAAGAGCAACTGCAATTATGACAGAGGTATTACTAGATGCCGAGTGCAAGGGAATTATTAATGCATCTCAGAAGAAAGCTCTTCTCCAGGATATGGCCATTAATCTTTCATAAACATCCATCTCTGGTCCGGCACTCATTATACATAGTTGCCCATACACCCTATACATGAGTTTTTGACTTTTTGCCTTCTAATCCTTTTTATAGGACCATTTTTGGTAATATATTGGAAATAGAAACAGAAAGATTAGCTTCACTAAGTGGCAAATTTAGTAAGAGTGAAAAAATGTGCGGCGACATCGGTTAGGTTTTCGTACATTGGTTAAGTTTTCGTTTATTGTTTGCCTTGAGTCTAACACCCCACGGATTGTATATTGTAACCGGGCAAAATATCATTTCATGACATCCTTGTGTTTGTACTATGTTACCATTGTGTAATGAGATTTTTTCTGAACATTTTTTTGTTAGTGTTCAGAGTGGATTAAAAAAGCAAAAGACTTTGATATTCAAAACTCTTCCAAGTAATTAAAATTAATGTTTAGCTAAATATATTTTAGTTGTAGCCTAACAAATATAGGATGACATAAAAGATTATGATTTATTCAACATTTTGGACATAGTATTTTAATCACTATTTATTCATAAAATTTGAATATAAGTGTTTATTTTCAGATCGAGATCTCGCGTAGAGGGGTTGTGGCTCCTCTAGTAAAAATGAAATCATTCTTCCGACACCTTCGTCCTTTCTTGATCCATAGATTCATACTTTCTTCCTCCATCTCCATAGACATAGATTCAGTAAAATAATTATTATATTTTTAATGAAAAAAATTAAATAAATTATATATCTCTTAATTTTTATTCTAAATTATATAATTTTAAAAAAATTATATTATGGATTATATAATTCTAAATATAAAATAAAATTGTATTTTAGATTGATAATCTAGAATATAAAAAAAAATTACATTTTCAGATTGAATAATTGGAATATAACTTTTACGTTCGAAATTGTACAATTTAAAATAAAAAGAAATATTTTAAATTGATAATTCAAATATAAAAGAAAAGTTCCATTTCAGAAATGATAATATAATTTTTATCTTTTAGATTGTATAATCTTGAAATGCGTAAATAAATAATCAGATCAGAAAAAAATAGTTAGAAAAAAATAAATGAAATAGAATATTTAGTTATTTTGTACGTTGAAAATGATTGATGAAAAAAATATTTTAAAATTATGTAATTTGAATTGTTTGATAAAAAATAAAAAATAAATATAAAACAAAAATAGTATCGTGAATTTTGTATTTTATTTATTCTTTTATATTTTTCTTCAATCACTCTTCCTCTTCCATCTCTATCATTCTCACTATCAAACAAAGTGAGAAAAAAAATTGTTGATAAACTAAATAAATAACTTGTATACATTTTTATTACATATATTGTCAGCACTGTGACAGTATACCTATTCTTTTTCTACTATGCAAGTAGCACCAATTACGTATAGTTGTCCATCACAATTAATTTGACAAGCTGGTGAGGGGGAGACAGAGGCATGTACAAATGGGGAGGTTTTTTCAATTTATTATTTTCATTTATTTCTTTATTGGATGCTTCTCTTGTAGGCCATAACCATTCTCATCATGTGATAATTATTTCCATGAATTAAGCATCAACATCTATCTTTCATTTCTTCTACCATCATTTTTCTCCATCTTTGAGGCAAACAGATTACTATGTCTGTGCCATGTCTCATGCTACCCTCCAACTCCTACCATTCACACCACCTAATACCTTTATTATTCTTGGAGTTATTCATCTAGCTAATCACATCTATAACCTTAGACTAACTTCACACATTTCTCTAATTTCAAAAGCTTTATGACACTGAGATTTAGACGTGTTAACAAAATAAATTTTTATAATGACGGAAAATAAAATTATATGAAATTATACGCCGACAATGTAAGATCGCTTTATATCATAATTTAATTTCAAGCATGTATGATAGTTTTGTTAATTTTTATGGTAATTATTTTGAAAGTCACTCTACTTATCTGCTTATCTGAAACTGAATGACAATGTAAAAGTATTTTATACTTTCAACTATTAAACTTTAAAAATCTATAACCTTTTATATAGTTTCTTAAGAATATTATTTAATGCTTGAACTTCTAACTTTTGAATTTTTTATTTCATCTCAATATTTCATCATTATTTCTTTTATATTATTCTACATTTATAAACTAATTTGACAGTTTGATCTACTGTAAGCTTTAATTAAATAAATTCGTTCAGGTCTAAATATATATTTAATCCCTGTAAAATAAACAAAGTTTATCTTTCATCTTTATAACACCCTTCGTATAATATATGATGATAATTCTATTTTTAATGACTCGTTTCTAAGAATTTTGCAATGAGATATAAAAATTGAACTGATATTAGTAAAATCAAATGATACTAACTTTTTAATTACTGCAAAATTAACTAGTTATTTTTTTATTTAGAAGAATAAAAAGAGAAAATAAATATTGGAATGTAATTACTTCTCTGAAAAATAGGCTGGTAGGCCACACAGAATACCAGAAGTTCATATGCAGTAGATAAAGAGTTGGAGGAGATTTGAGATGAGAATGAAATTATATATATATGTATAGATCATGGGTGAGGTTTGGATCAGTGACCAAGCAAGTTGCACAAGTGGTATTAAGCTTATGTCAACCTCTATTGGATTAAGACAGATGCAATCGGTTAAAAACAAAACGAATATGAAGACATATATGGCCATTCTATAGTACTATATTTCCTTTTCCAATTCTCCCTGAGAGATTGCATTACCTCCTTGTCCCTTTCCTTTCATCGGTTTTTCCTACCAAACAAATCATGACCATCATTTTGTCCCTCTCTTTTCTCCTTCTATGTATGCTACCAAATAGAAGAAGAAAGAAGCTTGGGATGCAAAAATCACGAGTTCAAAAGGACACGGCTAAAAGAAATATTGATGTAATTAAATTTGAGGGTTTAAACTTATAAAAAAAACAAATATGTACACTGTCAAATATATACAAGGTCATTTAGTTACCCTCAAATTACCACACTTTTCATATGAATGATTCAGCAGCCAAATATTTGAACACATACAAACACTGTATTTCATTATTTTAACCTTTTTTTATGCTGTGACATCGAGATGACTGAATAGTAGTATATAGACGTAGTTGGATGGATCATATACGTACACATGAAAACAAAGTTATGAGCTAGTAACAGGGCTCAAATAATCGTAGGGTATTTTGAAAGAATGGTAAGCGAGATTACACAAGTTTATCACTATATTATTGTTAAGTAAACAAACAAATATTATTGTTAAGTAAACAAACAATTACACGGATTATTTTGAATTTGTTTATTTGTAAGTGGTATTATTGTGAAAGTTAAATTTGTTTTGAAGATTTTGTTGCTGGGTGGGTGACAGTAGAAAAGGAGGGAGTTAGCGCAAATGATAATAAATTGTTGTGTCGACAATAAAGGAGTGCAATTGTTTCACTTCTTTAAAGAGACCAAGTTTGTCATGAAACGGTCCCCGAGTTGCTGGGTCTTTCTCTTAGTTTCATTTCCCAAGAAACATCAGATACTCTACATTTACTCTCTCTCTCTCCAAATGCTTTTCAATTTCAAATGCTAAAAGATCTCGTCTCACTATTACTACAGTGACTCCAGGAAAAGGCTTATGAACCTGATATTGCTGATCCAACCTTTTCCGGAGATGGCTTCTGAATTTTCAACAGCTTTAGAAGCTCCATAAATACATTACACTAAAACACACATATCAGACTCTTAATAATAGAATAGAAGAGAACTTGTATTTTCTCTTTCTTCCAGGTTTAGTTTGCATCAGCTTAGTTATGCATGCAGCTAGATACACACATCTGGATCGTCATGATCATGGAAGCTCGTCATAGATCATAATCATATATCTGTTCTCTACCTAGCTAGCAAGAGTCACAGACTCAGACACCAGAATCTCTAGCTTGCTAGCTTCTCCTGATTCTCACTTCTTCTCGTTAACTGTTCCAGCACTTCTCTTCTCTTCTTTCATTCATTACTCTTTCACATTCAGCATATGCTTCTCAGCAACTTCAGTGGCTAGTGAGCGCATGCCTTCAACACTCGTCACTGTCATTTCACTACACAACAAAACTATAATAAATTCAACACTGCATCATGTTTCAAAAGCTCACATCACACACATTAATATATTACAATGGTGAGTATTCATTTGAAGGAGTACATGCATATGTAAGTGTTATTATAATTAAATTTAATAGCTTATTAAATATCTATTTATTACTTGCTTTACTGGGTAACTGTTAATTTACCTGAAGTACATTCATTCAGATGTTGATGAAAATGATGGCAAGCCTTTTTCCCAAGTAAATTATGAAGTTCCCTTCCCTATAATTTTCACCGGCCTGAAAACAGGTTAATTGACAAAAAGCTGAAACATTATTCAAATCTGAAAGGACTTCAGAAGAGGGATGCTATGGTTTGAAACTCTAGAAAGACCTAAGAGGTATAGCAGCTAGTTGCAGATAAAGAAAGAATTTCACATCTGATAGGTTTTCACTGTTGATGCTTTCATTCACCTTTCTTGTCCACGTGAAATAAACATTCCCGCAGGTGTGAGGGCCTTGGATTAGCCAACTTATTTGTTAATATATTCTTATCTTTCTGAAATGTTAATATAGAATTAGTACACCGGAAAACTAGACAGATTTGCTTTGTGGCTACATGCCTCTTTCTGTGAGTAAACGTGAGAGAGAGAAAATAAACAAAAACAAGAAATCTATTTGAAAAGATAACCATTTATTTAAGAAAACATTACTTTATATTAATAGATTTTCAAATATGGATTGATTCTTCATGGATCAAAATGCTTTCAAATTAATCTGAACAGAAACAAACTCAAAGTGGTTTTTAAAACCATGTAAGTAGACAAATTGATTAACCCATCACAGAAGCTTGATTTGGTAGAATCTAACATATTCACATACCTACAAAAGTTAAGACAACGAAAAATACAACCTTTATAAAGATTTACAGGTAAAACAAAACAAGATGGCTAGCCAGTTGAAAATTCTGACCCTGCAAAAAAAAGCTGTAAAAGGGCATTATTCATTGTTACAATTTGAGAGAAAGATGAAAGGAAGAGAAAGCCTTACCATGGGACATGCAAAATATGAAGATTGCGAGAAAGAAAATAGCAAAAGTTGGGTGGGGGGAATGAAGCCTGGTCCGAGAATCATTTTGGTGTTAGAGGGTAAATTTCCATTGGAAACTTTCACCGAAAGAGTTGATCTCAGAACTCTCCTCCTCCATGACCTCGAGCCAGACAACATTCCTCTCAACCTCACCTTTGCAAGGAACGAACAAAATCTCAGGCACAAACACAAAAACAGGAAATATGTGCGGAGCCTCCAAAAGAAAGCACCACCTAGCTACGTATACATCTTGTGTTTGAAGTAGTTGATGATTAGAAAGTAGAAACTGATCCATGAAGGAAGTACTTTTGGGGGGAATGAAGCCTGGTCCGAAGCCTTATAGTTCCATCCATTGTGAACCTCCTTTGTGAAAAGCCTCGAGCCAGCCAACATTCCCCTCAATACCAACCCATCTCAACGCGTTTCCTTTGTTTCTCCTTCAAAACCCTAACCCACATATACCTTCTTATATAAGAGAAGAGAGAGAGAGATAAAGCAAGCACTGACTCACACCACACTAATGCTGCTTTTAAGTCACCCATTCAGATGTTCCAAAATTAGCTTATGCAAAACGGAACTTAAACCAACTACTCACCTGCTGTAACGTAACAATAACATAAACAACAAAAATCCCACCAAGCATCTTACTAGGTTTGTTAACTAAACACCACAAAAGACACATAAATTCTTTCAACAAATAACAATCCAAGTGATTTCGATTTGTTTCACGTTAAGAAATCTACTGAAAATTTACCAAATTCAGTTACCTAACGTAAATTCATCCACATTTTATTGTAGCTAGCTAGGACTTCTCACTTGTGTAACAAACTAACAATACTATAATTATGAATAATAAATAATGACATGACACTAAAGTTTGATTCTGAATTAATAATGTTTTAGTAAGTTTTTGAATGAAAAGATTGTCATTCGGGAATGACCTGATGGTGCCGGTCAACCAACCGACCTGTTACCTGCTACCAACAGTTGGTGTTAGTCAAACATAGAGAAGAAGACAAAATGAGTATTTAAAATACACTTGACACGAGACAACAATGTCTTTAATGCGATTCTTTCATCATTGCCTTATTATTTTTAGCCTTTTGTTATCCCTACTTTCAAACTCCTCTGTACTATACGTTACCCGCACGGCCACATCATATCACAATCACACACTCTCCTTCCTTTCTTTTTCACTTTTCTTTCCATCTCTCTAATTACCCATCAATTCTTCTCACACTGTCTTATGTGTTCACCGTTGTACATGTACACACTCTCTTCTTAGTTTTATCATTCAATATAAAATCAATACCAAAACAGCTTCAATTTGAAATAGCTACAGTGAAAGTGTGGCAAAGAAAATTTTTCATTCCTACCTGTATGGTCTACTTGAGCTAGAGAAAATAGTCTCAGCCTTTTGTGCTACACCAGTCTAGTCAATTATTGGACTCGGTAGAAAATATTACGAGACTCTAATTCTTTTAGTTATAAAAATGTTTGTAGACATCACTTTATTCTCGCCAATTAGAAAAATAATGTTTCAGAGCTTGTTAATGGTTGTAGACATCACTTTATTCTCACCAATTAGAAAATCATGTTTCAGAGCTCGTTACAACAATTAACACTTTAAAACTGTGTACTTCATCCCAATTTTTGTTAAAATATTGGTAGTTTACACCTACACCCGAAGTTATGGTCGCATTGATTAACCTTCAACGGTATCCAGCAGCCAAATAAAGAGTGTTAATATATAAATACTTTGTATATATGTGCATGTGAGCATCCTGGAAAAATATGGATTTATACTAGCACCATTTTCACTTACGGATACTGTCTTGCATAAGAATGTTTGTAATGGCATGTGAGAAAGGTATATATGCAAAATATACTTTATTGTACGTGATAATTTGAGTAGAGAAATACATGAACCAGTGGGTCGAAGCGAGACATATATTTTTCAATATGAAAAAAAATGGTAATGAGAAGCATATTATAAGTATATGAAGCTGTTGCTTATTTGGTAAATGTGTATATGAATTACAGTAGAAGATAAAAACTATCATAAAGAGGGTCAGATATACACTTCTGACTCAAACCAGTGTCATGTCTAACGTCTAGCCTCTTATAGGTCATCTCATTTACAGTTTCAAGAAACTATAACTATCCATCAAGTGAGTTGGTTGTAAATGTGTGTGTTTGACCTCCCCATTACTTATGTTTGAAATTTTATCATTCCCTTCTTGTAAGGTAACATATGCAAGGTGTGTTTAACACAACCCTCTATTTAAAAAAAATACTGATACTATTCCTTCTTAATTTTATTTAACATTGTGAAAATTCCTTATATGGAGAGTTTAAATTTTAGTCAACATTCAACCATGAAGTATAAAAATTAAATTGAATATCATTTTATGTGATTTTCCAATAAATTCTTTTTCAATTCATGCAACTTATTACGTACTCGACAACCAGGTAATACATTTTTTTTAAGATCTACATGGTTAAATATAACATATACAATTTTAGTATGTACAAATATGAACTATGATATATATATTATATAGTTAAGATAGTAAGTAACGTCTTACTTTTACTCTCATTTGTAATATTAAATTTAATGGTGAGTATTATATTTGAAAAATATTTTAGAGATTAGAGGGTGTACAAAGTATTTATATCAAGCAAGAAAATTAAATTGAAAAGAACATAGATTTTTGTTTCAGGAAATTTTATGGTAGTTGAACTTAGAAGAGAATTATATGGATTGAAAATAGAAACATTCATGTTAATAAGTCAAAGTACAAAAAGATATGAAGAACAAATTAAAAGTAGGAGGAAAATAGGTGAGGATCTAAACGTATGTGCAGGCAGAAGGAACTATCAAAAGCAATATTAACAAGGATAAATAAGCCATTGAGTTTATGGTAGAAGAGGAAAAGATAGGTTGGTTGAAAGGAAACATTGTTGGCAAGTCACATAATTTTAACCTTATGGAATTTCTCAAGGAGAATTTTATTATGTGGTATGGGTTTCATGAGAATGCGATATCTAGGAGATAAATCAGTGCAAGTGTTATTTAGAAACAAGTTAGTTTGGGTTATTACCATTATAATTGGAGATTCAAGAATGCTTAAAAAATGTGGGTTATCATTAGTTTGGGTTACATGCTCAGTCTCACCTTTTACCAATTTACCTTCCTCGTCCCAGTCTTGATCTCCTAACATGGTTTCAACTTTCAATTTGTCCCACCCACACACTCAGTCAAGCTTTGATCAGTCCTCCATGGATCCAGATGTACTCTATACATAATCCATTGCAAACCAAATATTGTCCTTCTGGTTTGCACATATCCTCTTTATTCTCTATCACTGTTTCATTACCTAACACTGACTGTGCTTCTCCAAATTATAGCCTTATTATGCCTCTCTGCCTAGATACATTTAGTGACTTTTTGCCCTTTGTCCTGTTTTTAAAACTCATGATTTAGTCATTGTACTAGTAATTTTGTGCATTTTTTTTAACACCAAATAATTTTAATTAATGAGAGCATTACGGGATGTCGAACGTTTATAGAAAAAGGAAAAACTTATCCCTTATAGTAAACAAAACCCAAGCTGCAAAGTGAAAAACTAAGCAATGCTAATACAATTAGATTAGAAATCCTAATAAAGTACAATCTTGTCAAGAGAATACACATAGCAAAAACACAGACTCAAACCCAACCAAAAACATCAAACCTCTGCCCGAGAATTCAAAACAAATAAAAGCCAAGTTCACTAAACCATCTCTAAAAGTTGTTGACGGCATAATCAAGGTCTCCATCTTACTTAAAGTAGCATGTCAGCGTCTGAATCCATCTTACATCTCAGTGTTGTATTACCCATTATGTACTGCAATTGCTTTCCTCATTGCCCTATTAATACAAACTGCTACTAGTAAACCCGACCAGACCTTCAATTCTAAAAATTAGTACACTGTTGAATGTTGTCTTACAAAGTAACTAAAACAAAACCCTCCATGTACTCCAACCCTCCAAAATCATAGTCCAAACATCAAGGTCTATCAAACTTCTCTTAAACAATCTCTAGGGTGCATACACTATTCCGAAAATGTTCCTCATAATCTACAATTGGCAAATTTTGACCAAGATCAAGTATACAATTGTGCTAATGCAAATAATTCTATCTCATCAACATGACCACCTTTAAAATAATCTTATTCTTCTAAGTCCAAATTGCCTTAGCTATAGCCAGCCATATCCATTTCCAAACACAATTTTGTTTGTTACTCAAGTCACTAAGCTAAATGCTAAAAATGATTAGTGATAGTATTATTTCTAATTGAGGTCAAAGTTCCATAAATGATTAGTAACGGTATTATTAGTGATCTTGTGCATATTATCAGGCATAGGTATGGATCTAAATATGAGAAGCTTATCCTTTTAAACTTATTCTCAACTAGTTCCAAACTTTTATCTAGAAAATAATTTAGTTTTGTAGGGAGGGATGGAATAAACATTTGCAAGGTAGTAAAGGAGAACAACTATTGATTCAAAACGATAGTTTGAATAAGTGTTTTCATGATTTAGTAATAAGTTAGTTTGAGTTAGATGTAGAAGACTATCATTATAAATCAAGAGTCAAGGATGTTTAAAAAGAGTGGAGGTCATTATAAAGATATTGGTGCTTATTGATTTTTTTTATCAACAGTATGATAAATATAACAGGGTATTAGGGATGCCCTAAACCTTATGTGGATATCCAAGCTTAACTCCATAAGACCTATTATGAGAAAGCCCAAGTCTACAAAACAAAAAATAAAGTAAAGTTCAGAATCCAATTCAAGAGTTAGGTGGACCTATGAATAGAGAAAAACTTAAGAAAATCCAAAAAGTTTTGCAGTATAAGGTGACCTATCTTCTAAAGGCCCGACTATTGAAACACAGTCATACAAAAAAGACTAGGCAAATTACATATTTCATGGGCCTAGAGAACTAACAAAAGGGCTAATAAAGATTTTAATTTATTTTATTTTGTTTACTTTCAAATGAGGCAAACTCATAACCTACATAGTATTTGAGCATTTTTTTTTTGAATTGAGAAAGACAGATGATACATTTTACAAATTGGTGAGAGTAAATCTTTTGAGATCTTGGCTGAACCAACTCTAAGACTTATCAAGGGTTTTTCATTCTCTTGTAGCATTTATATGGCTTATCTTCTTCCATGAAATGAAACTGCTTATCCCTATTATTTATTTTACTTGAAACTCTACTTTTTAATAAACTCAAGTTCCTACCCTAGATGGATCTATTCTTGAATCCCAACATATAGGTTCACATCATTTAGTATCAGAGTTCAATTTTAGGGCAATTGAGATGACTTGGAAAAATTGGTAAAATCCTTTCTTTAATTTTATTGTCAATATCATTGTAAGTTAGTGCATAAACAATTGCAAAAGTCAAATCAATAAAAAAATGAAAAAAAAATAATTGAAGAAAATAAAAGAAACAAAAATGATGCTAAGAATTATAACAACACCTTACCGAAATTCATGAGATAAGCAAGATGGTGATTTGTCACTTGTGGCCTAATCCACAAGATAAGAATCCATGCTAGGAAGTTGAAAGAACCTTTCACCACTCAAATTTAAGAGATAAGCGAGATGGTGAATAGTCACTTATGACCTAGCTCACAAGATAAGAAACCCCATCAGAAACTCTTCACTTACCTTTTGATGAACCCCAATGCATTACCAAAAGATAAGTCATGAAGGGCTACTTCAGGATAAGCAAAAGAGAAACATTTATTGAGATATCACATACCCAAGATCTTTTCAAAAGTTTCTATTAATCATTCAAAAATCTCCAAAATAAATATAATAGGCGCCCTTATATAAACTTATAATGTGAGAAGAATAGACAAGCTCATTCATTTTCTAGATACAAACTAAACATAAAAAAATAAAAGAAAAATTATATATATATATATATATATATATCATATCACATCAATAATTGGCAAGATTTAAAATTTGAATGCATTACTCACATTCATAGACTTTAATATGTTAGAATTATTTAATTTTCAGAAAAAGAGTCGTGGGACAAAATTTAATTTAGTATGATGACAATAGGGTAGTTAATTTAATTTAGTATGTGACAATAGGGTAGTTTTATAAAGAAGATAATAGGTATATTAAATGTTAGTTGATAGTTATCTTTAAAACACTAGTTAATTAACTCATTATTATTATCCGATTTTGATTTTCTTTTACATTTATTGAGTACACATCTAAATTTATTCTTCTCGTGTTTCTAATTAAATACATCATGTAACTAAGTTACCCCTTTATTTTTGTTCACAAATTAAATTTTATTAACCCGATGTTAACTTATAAATTCTTATTATATGTATGAAGTTTATTTATAAAATTTTAACATAATTTGATATTTCATTAATAAATCCATTGACTGTAATTTAATATTAACAAAAAAAAAAACATTAATGTTAGATTTATCTCATTATAACACAGTCATCACGTTTTGTATGAAAAATAGTATTTTTTTTGAAGTTATTTTACAAAGTTCATAGTATTTTTTAAAGATATTTTACAAAAAGTTGTCGTTAAGTTCATATTAATTTTTAAAGATATTTTAAAAAGCATTGTCGTTATGGTTGAAGAATTTAATAAATATCTTTGTTTTTTATAAATATATGGTGTAATGTCTTTACTTTAAATAGTGACTTTTCATATTAATAATGAACAAAAACAAAATGTGCCTTATATGAGAAAAAGATTACAAATAAATAAACTTGCGTAATATATATTAAATAACAATACATTATGAAAGTATACAAATAGCATGTCCCTAGGACTATACCTAGGTAGTTTGAGTAGGTACACCGATTTCATGTAATTGATTGAATTGAATTCATGCAACGGTATCTTATTTTTGTCTTACTAATCGATGTGATAAGGCAGGGCCTTTTGAGATTTCATGGCATCTTAACGAAGCAACGGAGGATTGCACAAAGAGTGAAGAAGAGAGATGGTTGGTAATTTAGTTGCACTCATGCAGAAGAAGAAGAAGAAGCAGCAGTTATGTGTTACGTTGAGAAGAAGATGTGACACTAGAAAAGAAAGTGGAAGGTGTGGAAGCATGTGGCATGGAAGGCTTGTCTCGCCATGTATGTGAATGAAAGAGGAAAATGGGAGAGCGTGGAATGGAAGGTGAATGACAATGCACATGCATGAGGCATGCATGCAGTTGGTGAAGGCACATTTTGGTGATAGGATGTGATTACGCATTATAATAATAATATATAATAATGAATGAGTAATGAATGAATGAGGGTTGGTATGGGGTGGGGTGTGAAGAGGGTGTTGCGTGAAAGACGTCATGGGAAAGACGGCGAATAGGGAATGAGTGAATGAGAGCCGTTGAAAGTTGGGATCGGAGGGTGAGAAAGAAGAGGGGACATGTCGGTGTCAGCGGGAGCGTAGGATTGGGAGAACCCGAGTAACGAGGAGGAAATGAAGATGAACACAACAATAACTTCAACCCTAGCTACTATTGCCAACACCAATACCAAAAACAAAACCCTCCTCACCTATCACCATTATACTATTATTATTATGAGTACAAGACACACCAACATCCGCATTTAATCCTCTTGACCTGGACCACTCAAAACCACACTCTTCCTTTCATTCCAGGACTCAGTTTTTCAAAATCTTTAATGCCTAAAACAAGTTCAACTAGTTAAGTTTATGAACTTAATGAGATACTATTATCTAGAAGCCACTATCGCATACATGACATCTTCAAAGAACAACATAGCAATAAATTATCACACTCTTGCAATAAATCTCTTCATAACACCTAATTCAACTTCTGTACTCTCTTTCATGAAAATGAATTCAAACTCTTAACCACTTGTTTGACAAATTAGGACATGCAAGACTCATATCTATTTTAAAATTTTTAAAAGAATATCTTGAGAGCATAAATTATTTTGAATTGAGAAAAATGTTTTGATACTTGCTTCATTTCTTCTAGAAGAAAATATTATGATATTTTAAAATATTTACATAATTTGGTAAGTGTTTGTGTGTTATTTTATAGTGAATAAAGATTGTGTATGAAAGAGGGGAGAGAAAGTAATTTATTTATAGTAAATGAAGAGTCAAAGGTGTGTGGGTGGAATGGACGGGTGAGATTCTCCGAGCATGGTACGCTGCAGGCATGACCATGTGATAGCAATAAATGCGGGCCGGTACGGCGGAGAGTGGGTCCCATGCAGGGGACAAGAGCACGTGGTGGCAATTGAAGACACGGCTCACGTGGGGGACCACCAATGGTGAGCAGATACACACATACATAGATAGATGTTTGGTTACTGTTGGAGTGGGGACCACCATCTTTCAATTATAGGGTCATCATAATACTCATCACTGCTGTTGTCTATGTTACTGTTGTTATGTTAAGCATCTTCAACACCCTGTAGTCTCCTCCACTGTAGCTACCTCTCTCTCTCTCTCTGCGCATTTCTCGGGCCCTCCCCTAATTCACATATCGCCTGCATCTCCCCTGCACTGCACAACACCATCATCTCACTCCATTCTCATGAACCCTAATTCTAATCTAGTGCAAAATGCAGTTTTTTATTTGACTTTGTATTGGGAAATTATGAAAGCAAAAATTGAATGAGTTTGATGGAAGAGAGTGATTATTTATGAGTAAATAAGGATGAGGAAAGGTGAGTGGATGAGGTTTAAGAGTCTCATCTCAATTGTCGAGCCATAAGCTCAACAGGAAAGCTATGTCCCAATGTTTTGACTAATCAGCGCAGACATTTATTACCCTCCACTTTATATATGAAGATCCGTGCATGTCAAGCGCGCGGGGGAATCCAAAGATCCATCTTTCTCATCTCAACAACTTCAACATTTTCCACACACCAAACCCTTTAGCTTTATGTTTTAAAGGACAGTTAATACTAACTAGCTCATTGCATTCTCACACACCAACTAATTAATGGCTGCATAGAAAGCTGAATTACAGGACCACTGTTATGCCATTTTCATGCACATTAAAATTCGGATTCCCATTTTCCTTTTCATAAATGCACTCCCATGGTAGGTCTTGTTGGTGGAAATACCAAACCCAAAGAACCACATCTGTTTAATTTCTGACCAAGCTCACGCCTTAATATTAATATTCCTCGCTCGAATCTTTTTGTTACACAGACCAAAATGATGAAGTGGAATTCCAATTTCATATTATAAACTACCCACTGCCGTACCAAGTTTCTGCTACTCCTAAATGCTTCATATGTGGATCTTCATTGCAAAACCAGATGCTACCATTACATCAATCACAACATCCATACAAATAAAATAGGATGTTTTTAAAACATCAGCACGTAGGGTGACAATTAACAACATATAGGTTCATATAATTGCGCCTCCTTCTGCAATTTACTACGACCACCTGGTTAACTTTCTCGGGGAACAAAGAGAATGACAAATCACATTATAGCTTTGTGTGTGTGATCCATAACTTCAAAACCCCCGAAAAAAAACAAAGGACCTTGAGAAGAAGAGAGAATTAGGAGAACAAAAAATGAAAGTAATACATATAGAGAATGGTGAAAAAATGGCATACAGGAAGAAAATAGCATTGAAAGAAATGAGAGAGAAACTAGATGTATGGAAATAGATATTCAAATGAAATAAAACTATATGTATACATTAGGATTCACAAACAGAATTGTTGGCAGAAAGCCACTAAATTGGTATAGTAAAATGTGTAGCAAATTTTAAAGGCAAGGGAACTAAACTATATGATGAGAATTTTTTATATTTTATGAAACTTTTTCAGCTAACTTTTTGTAAGTTGTAAAAAGTAAATTTGCATATTTTCTTTTTGTAAATTATATAAAGTGTAACAAAGTATTAAAATTTGATAAAGAGAGAACATGAACCAAAGTTTCCCACTATGGGTACAATATATATCGGTCAAATGTTTGTTAGGGCATTAGGCTATAGTTGGTTCATCTGTGCAGCTCATTTACTTCAATTTAAGCCACAAGTGGCTGGGAGTTACACTACTCGATCATGCACAACCCTATCTCGATAGTTTTCTTTCTTTTTTGGGCTTTTTGATTGGACACTTTTAGCTTTCTACGTTCTCAATAAGCAAGGCACCAAGTTTACGTCAATGCATGACATTAGCTTAACAGTCAAATCTGTGAACTCATTTAATTAACAGTCATATCTTCAACAACTCAGCTACAAAGACAAACAACATTCCAAATATAAGCTTTAATTATTCATTTAGTTTCTATCAGTATACATTTACTTTTTATTTCTATACTTCAAATTTATTCATTTTGATTCCTACACTGTTTCAATCCCTTTTAATTTTTTTATATGTAAATTTTAACCTGTTTTAATTCCTACTATAAAGAAATTTAAAATGGTATACATAAATAAATAAAGATGAAAAGAGATAATACTAGATGTAAAATTGATTCACTGTAAAGGTCAAATGGGTAGTTAAATCTTTTATAAGTTTGAAAATTAACCATATATATATATGTATGTATGTATATGTATACATCAGATTTCAGACTGTAATGAAAAAATAAAAAAAAAATAAAAAAGAAGAAGTGATGAAAGTTGCAGGGACTGCCGGATATCTAGCTGCTTGATACCTAACAGCAAAGCAACACACTATTTTCATTTAAAAGCAAAGCACAAAGTTCAGTAGAATCTAGCTAGGGGAACACAATAATTACAATGATGATGTACTAATCACTAAATCAGCTAAGTTCAGAAAATGATTAACTGGCTTTCAGGACACAGGTGTGACTGTCACCACATGCAACGTTGAGTATGAAGGTTTACTAATCAATGACAGTTGCATCAGTCATGTCTCCCAAGTGCTGAAAGTTTTTATTGAAGACGCATATTAGTCCAAGCCAAATTTAGCAACTAAGTAGCCATATATTTAATCAAATCATACACCAAAGCAGTTAATAGTTAAAAGCTCCAAGCCAATAGATATATTAGAAGCAAAGAGGTGCTTGCACATTTTGAGTGCAAAATAGATACTTAAAGCTATAAGCTCCATGTCCACGAACGATTCATCAGTAGCAGTCAAAGAAAGTTGTTCTCTTTTTCATCTTTCAGTTTGCACTTCTGTCATGCTAGTCAAGTACAAGTAAAAGTATTGACTATGAATTTGACAATTACTTTAAATCATGATGGAAAATAATCAATGACATCAGAATGTTTTCTGAGTTGTTTTGGCAACAAATTGTTCATTAATAGAACAATAGGCTGTATTAAAGAATAACTTCCTTCCCCCAGAAAAACCATTATTTCTTTAGAATAACTTCATGAAGTTTATATTGATTTTTTAGAAATTTTAATAAACTGATTATCTTTGTGAATTAGTTAAAACTAACTTAGAGTGAAGAACAATGGAGCAAATAAAACTATCTTTCATTCTTATATTACTTATTATTATATGAAATGAATGGAAACAGACACTGTTTATATCCATTTTTTAGGGCCAAAAATAAAGTTAACCAAATTTTAAAAAATCTTTTCCATAACAGTGATCATACTAAAAACAGTTACCACATTCTTAACAGTAAAATCATAAAAAATATGTACTGGTTATAAAAATGCATCGTCTTTGTTAAATATAAGTCTTATCCATCTTTGTGTGCATACCGAATTGACGGGAATAATGTAGAAAATATATGTTAACGATTAAAAAAAAGAAAATTAAAGAAGTTGATGTTTCAAAAACATATCAAAAGATGAATTTTTTTTAAATGCATTGCGGGTTGTACAACCCGCAATGTAAAAATTTGAAAAAACGCATTGTGGGTTCTACAACCTATAATGTAAAAAATTTTAAAACACATTGCGGGTTGTACAATCCGTAATTTATTTTTTGAAATTTTTTTGACTTGCGGGTGTACAACCCGCAACCCGCAATGTGTTTCAAAATTTTTACATTGCTTGTAGAACTCGTAATGTATTTCAAAATTTTTACAATATGAGTTATAAACGAAGGATATTTTAGTTTTTTCATTATGTCCAAATTTTGGAAAATTATGGAGGTGCAGGAAGTCGACATGGACGTGCAAGAAGAATCACTCAACAACATCCATAGGCAAGTTAGCCCATAATCTAGTCTAAGGCCTTATCTAATAAAAAGAATAGAAGTGCTTCTTTCTGCACCTGCATGCTTTTCTTACTGCACCCTCGTAATTTCAAAAATATCAAAATACTATTTTAAAATTTGTATTTCAGATTGTGTAATATAATTTTTTATATTTCGGATTACTTTTCAGAATACGAGAAGGTAAAGAAGAATGCGACTGAAAAGATGAAAAAAAATAAAGATGAGAAAAAATAAAGTATGAAGGTGCAGGAAGAACAGTGAAAGAATAGCCCAACATGGCATATGAGATGACCCAGTATTGAAAGAAAAAAAATTGGCCCAGCAAGCGTTTATTGTGTTCTTTCCATTTTACTTAACTTCTTGTTGAGAATGAAGTTGAACAAGTCTATTTAACATTTCCTAACACATTTGAAAATGAGTAGACATATTTAATCAACTCAGTTTTTGAAAATTTAATTTAATTAGGTTTAATTACTTATTTAATTCTTATAATTTTAAAAAATTTACCTTTTAGTTTTTACATTAAAAAAATCCATTTTAATCTCAATTCATACCATTTTAAATTTCTTTACTTTATATAAATATTATTTTAACGTTTTTAAAATGTGTATATAAAAGAAGAAATAAGTAATTAAATTTCTGTTTATAATAATGGGGTTGACATATAGTGAAAATTGAGGAACTAAGAAAACCTCCAATAAAAACTTTTTACAAAATTTTTTTTATCAATAAAACATTATTTTGATATAGTCTCACAAAGAAGTTTCCTATATAAACAACACTTTGGAATTTAAAGAGGAATAAGTGACATGTTGAAAGGATTGGGAGAGATAAAGGGGAGCACCTTCTTCTGAAGATTGTGACAATTGAAGGAAATGTTGGTGGATGATTGGAGGGTACCTCAACAAAGTTTGGACTTCCATGGGGGGCATGAGACACCCTCTTTCTCACCAAAATGAATTTCAATTTTTGAGTTAACTTTAGCCACCCCTTTAGGAATAAGTGTACTAGGAGGAAGATTGAGAATCAACACGAGGCCACAAAATTTTGCTTTATTCAAAGAGCATATCCCTTAGTTGCCGAATGATCCACCAAAAAGGAGACCTTAGTCATTGTGAATACGACCACCACTGGCAGCTAAACCTGTCAAAGGAGCTTTTTAACTTCCATTAACTTTAATCTTTAAATTTTCATAAAGTGGAAGTTCAACCAATGAAAACATCACCACTAAAAGCATCAACAACTAGTTAGCTTTCTTCACATTACATGTGCTCAATTTTTCAATAAATTTAACACTTTATTGGTTCAACTAGTTCTATTGTGAATGAAAGAGTTATTTATATGATATTTAATGACTTATTTCATCCCTTTAATTAACCAAAGTTTCTTTTTCTAGTTTTATTAAGAGAGGTACATTTCCTTTTAGTTCATCTTGTTATTTTTTTTTTAGTTATATCTTCTACAGATGTAGCTTTAATATCATCTAGTCATTTATAAATTTAAAAAATATACTTGTATAGAGATTAAAATATATTCATGAATACAGAACTAAAAGATTGAGTGTTTAGAATTATAAAATCTAAACTAGTAATTAAAAATTATGAAATTGTAAAATTATCCCTTCCCTATACAATATTAACACCCATATTGATGGTTTGTAATAACACAGAATTTAATACCTTTTTAAATGCATCTAACTACTCCAGAAAAAGTGTTCAATTATTTTTATAGTTTAATATAACAGATATTTTTCATTTAATTAAGTATTTTTTTTTTTTTTTCACTATTATGTTTATGGGCCTAAAAACATTCGTTATCTTTTATCATCATGTTTACATTAATATTTGAGGTTAATGACCAAGTATCAACAATTTTAAAGTCATTTAATTATAAATCATTATTAATATAATTAAGTGTAGTCTTTTTGTATCATAGTAATTTACTTTAATAGTATATGATTTTTTATGTGGTAACTCCCATCAACTTTTTTTCTTTAGTTTAATAATTTGCATTTATTCTAAAATTAATTTGTTTAGAAATGCATATTCTCTTTAGATAATTATCTTGGACGCTAATTAAAAAAAACTGAAAATCTATGAAAGCTTATACACTAGAAGAATTGTAAAAGAGAAAGACTAAATCATATTATAATAATATTGCATTTGAATTAATCTCGTAAAATTAAAAACATCAGTTAATAATATATCCTATCAGTAACAACCTCAAACATTAACCATGTCTTGCTCTTGGATCGAAAAACCATGCTAGACGAGTATTTTTCCGGAAAATTGCATCACTCAGACAGATTCTTTTCTAAGTTCTAATTTTCTGTACAGTGGATGAACATGACCATGACGCACATGTCATGTGTGTGTATGATTATATGATCATAGAAAGAAACGAAAAAAGACAGAGAAAAACATAAAGAAAGTAAAAACAGAGAATAACGTAGGAGTATCCAAAAACTTTAGTATGCACTGTAACATTTCTCTTCCGGTGTGTAATTACAGAGCGGTGTGATTGTTTTATTTGTTTCAAAAGGTGGGAATTAACAAGAGTGGAAATAGAAGGAGTGAGAAAGTTGGCGATGAGGTTGATGATGAAGATGGTGGGTGGTGGCTTCTTTGTGGATTCTCCATCGGAGATGAAGAAAGTCATCAACCGAACATGGAAGCTTGAGGGGACCTTGAGTATGGTACCCATAAACCTCGTAGGCCTTATCCAGAAGGTGGTTGAAGAGAGGATGATAAAGGTAGGAAATTGGAATCATAAATCTCTGAGACCCTTTCCCACAACAACCCTCTTCTGATTCTTCTTCTTCTACCTCAACTGCCAGCCAACCTTTCTTCACCTTCATCTTCTTGATTTCTTGTTCAGAGAGGAAATGAACTTTGTTCAAGGTGCTTGCTTTGTCACAATGTCTATGTGGGTGTCTTTCTGTTTTTATATAGAGACATTATTTGAGGCTGTAAAATTGGATAATAATTATAATAAAAAATGAATAAATAAGATTATTATAAATCCTTGTTGAAATGTGTGTTTTTACCATAAAAAATGAGTGGGGAAGGGGTGGTTTAAAGTGGTGGCCTCCGTCCCAGTGCCGTCCCATTCCGGAAATGGAGGGACCATGGTGCCAGATGTGGACATCAAATCAAATTATATTCAAACAGTGGTTCGTGCAAGTGGAACCACTTTCTAGATCAAAAAATAAATCCTAGTTTTAAGAATTAGTCTTTTATCACTAGTGTTTATCATTAAAAGATTGATTATACTTTAATTTTTAGGTGTTTCAATTAAAAATTAATACCAAAAACGAAACTCACATGATATTATGAACAATAATGCAAAAGATGTCGCAATTCTTTTCATACAAAATTCTTTCAAGTTAAGTGCATTTGTATAAACAATTGTTGTTGTTGAGCATTCTCTATCTGCAAATTGTATAATAGAAAAAATGTACACTAAACTAATTTTTTGAGATATGTAACTTGTTTGATTATGATATACATGTTAAAACACATATTTATATTTTAATATTTATTAATCAATACATGGTTATAACAACTTATTTGTTTAATATCAATTTTAATTATACTTTTTATTTATTTATCAAAAGTAGCATCTAGTTTAAAGGATTAATATAACAAATCTTCAATCGAGTAATATGAATCACAAGATTTTGTGACAAGATGAATAACTTTATTGTTTTTCACGTTAAATATCAACTTAACATTATTTGAATAATTTAAATATTTAAAAACTTACTTTATAATTTGTTAACGAGTCTTCCATTTTCAATCGTGTTATTGTAAGATATTTAAGAAATATGAATTTTTTTTCTCCTTTCGTTTGAGATGATATTTTTTCATATAACTTGAAATAAGTTACAAGAAGTGTATTAACTAGTTTTGTATTAAAGATTCTAAACTTGTAAAGAACTTTTTCCATATAACTGTTTTAAGATAAACACAATGTTTCATCTTTTCTGTCTCAATTGACCTCTATATCAAGAATTCTTTCTATCGAATTCAAATCCTTCTTCTCAAATTCACAACTTAATTAAAACTTCATTTTATTAATATCATTTTGATACTTAACAATCAATACAATAGAGTAATTACATATTAGAATCATTAACCAATTTTCTATAATATAAACAATTATAACACTCACTTCCCAAATATCTAATATTAATTACAAAAGATCGAATAGTTAATATAATTGATTAGGTGACTACTTCAACCCACACCATGAAAAATTAATTATAGTCCTTTTTTCTACCACAACAAACTCTTCCAGTTATGCATATAAATCCTTTACTAACTCTTCCTCGTCATGGAAAAAGGTTTATAAATATCTAGTTGCTCTAATTCCTACTCATATAAAGACATTAAAGCGTGAAATAATTTTCTTTTTTGCACTTGAAATAAGAAGATGCGTGAAATTAGAAACTAAGACGCAGACACCCACTAAGCAATAAATGGAGTGATTTTTCATGCAAAAGCTAAAGTGACGATGTGGATGTACTTTATCGTTTACTTAATATTTTGCTTTTTTTCAAGCCAAACTTATTTAAAAATAAATTATTCATATCAAACGTTATCTTCTCTTTTGGATTTTTGTTTTTAATGTTTTGTTACACGCTACGGTTTAAGAGGAACTATAAAAATATCAATCATAATAAGAAGACAAGATGATAAGATTCGTGTCACAATAGCTATGGCTAAAGCATCCTACGGATATGCTTTAACTTGTTTTCTTTATCCAAATCCTAACCGTCAGATCCAATAGAGTAAGTACATAACAAAAGTCGCAGTGCGACACGGCACTGTATTAAAGAATTCAAAAAATAAGAAAAATGAGTCAAAGTTTGTCCTCTTAGTCCAAACCTACACGTACGGAGGTTCGTGCAATTCTCTGTCCTTATCTTTAGAAAAATAATTTTTTTCATGGTGAATGAAGAGACTACTACTTTGGATACATGTTATGAATATTAAAGTTCTGTTTGGGTTTTAGTTTTGTGTACTTTTAGGACTCAGGAATCAAATCCTAACTATTTTGGTTAAACCACGTCACCATTCACATCAATTCACATTAATTGTAGATGCCATACTTTGAATAAACTGATATTTTAGTCTAAAAATGAAAATAAGACAGAAAAGGTTTTCCTTATAAGATAAAAGCCTCTCGATAAGTAAAGTGTATAACATTTATGACGTTATATTAGCATAGATTTTTTCATTATTGGCAAAGAGATACCAGTCTTGTAAAATATTTTAAATAAGGATATATTTGGGTAAAAGTTTTCATGTAAATATTTAAAAATATTTTTCAGTTGAAATTTATTTATGCCCTACTTAAAATTAAAATATTAAAAAAATTATATAAGAGAATTTCTACATAAAGTAATTTTACTTTTGGAGAAGTTTATTTTATATTTATTTTTAAATTTTTTATAAAAAATTATTTAAACATCACTTAATAGTGAGTTTGGACAAAAAAAATTACAGAATAATTTATTTTGTAATAAAGTTGAGATTCTTTATGAAAATTATGTTATTTTGATAAGAAATTTAAAAAAAAAATGAAGTTTTAAAATTTATAAGAGTAATTGATTACTTAAATTTAAAAGATTATAACTTAAAATTTCTTATACTATTTCTTTTTCTATATTCATGTGTTTTATCTTTATATCATTTTTTTTATCGGTCTCAACGTTATTATTGAGTTCACTTCAGACAAGGCATTATTGATTTAGTATCGATTTTAATTTGGATGTTGTTAGTTTTATGTCGTGTTACATGTTATCAACTTGACCTTAATTAGGATGTTGTTAACTCAATTTTAAATAAAGTGTCAACAACTTAATTTTTTTTTATTTTAATTGATATTAATTTATTTCTTTCAAATAAAAATTGATTGATGATATTTTTTAGTGGATGTAAGTTAAGGTTAAATACATTTTTTTGTCAACTAAACTTTGAATAAGGTAGTTGGTCTATAATCAAGTTAAACCTCTCAAATTTATATTAGTTAGTCGAATTTTTTTAATCATTATTGGTAAGAATATATTTTTATTGAAGTCGACTGGAATTTTTCTTTTAATCAAGGTTAACGAGACTACTTTTGAATTGATATAAGTTAGAAATTTTTAGTGTATTAATCATTATTATATTGATATTGTTGATATATTTTTTAATGTTAGAAAATGTTATTTTTTGATCCATATTATTAAAATTTTCTCTATCAATATTAATCGAGATGGTTACCGATAACTATTTTTTTTATATATATTTTCCAATTAACATCATACTAATACTATTCTTTCTTGAATATTGACTATGGAAACTTTGGACCAATGTCAACTAAATTTGTTTTCAATAAACATGAATAAAAAAATTAATAAAAAATAACATCAACCAACAATTTTGTAAAAAGGAAAATTAATCACTGTTAGCTTAAATTATTATGATCAACACTAATAAAAAATAACTTAAATAGTTGTTAATCGAGAAAAAACTCTAATAAAAGAAATCTTAGTAAACTTTAACAAAAAAGTAATCTTAACTCAGAAGATATCACAAGAATAAATTAAATATTATTTAACATTAAAATACATTTTTGCATTTGATATTAATTAAAATATATTTATTCAAATAAAAAATTAAATTTAATAAAATTGAATTGTTTTATTCAAACGGAATATTTTAAAATATTTTGAAATGTTTCATTCATTTATCAATAATTTAAAATACTACAAAAGATAAGAAATCAGACTAATGGATTCGGCTAAATGAAAAGTGGTGATTTTGAGAAGTGTTTGAGTAGAGATGACGTCATTCTGGAAACCAAAATATGAAAAAGTAGGAAACTTTCCTTCGTGACGTGATTCTTATCGCAAACAACCACATGAAACGTTTTAAGAGATGAATTGAATAGCACGTGGGAAAATAAAAAGGTTTTATTATTTAATTATATTTTGTACCCAATTTAAAAAATATATTGGAGATAAAAAAGTTTGGTGATGTAGTTTTAACTTTTAGAAAAACATATTTCACATAACAGTGGAGTAAGGCACAATGTACCCTTTTCGGCGGGTTCTTTTATTTTATTAACGTCAAAATGAACAAAATGAATGATATTCCCAACTCATCCTTATCTCTTTTGCTATCAATATATATATGTCTTATTTTTATATTTAGTATCTATTGTTGATAGTTTTAATATTTTTTATTCAACATTAGTGATATTAATCTTCATTTTTAAAAACCCACATTTAACACTTAGGACACTGTTTTGATTTAACGCATGTAAGAGTCTTGTCATTAAACAAGCATACTTAGGATCACTCTAAATTTAATTTTGAAGTGCCAACAAGGACATCTCTGTAAATTATTTTAAATTAAAGATAGGATTTGCATGGTTATGACCATGTAATCTTGGTTTCAATTGGTATTAATTTTTTATTGTCATAAAAAAAGTTAGATTTACGTATTTTTAAAAGTTTAAGTATTAATTTATCAATTTAAAAATATAGTAATCAAAATTAAATTTGAAAGAAATTAAAACATGTTTTAAGTTTTTAATTTCTTTGCACGTCCATATAAGTAACATTTATTTGCAATTTCTTTTGAAAATTAATTTTGAATATTGCTGTAACGAGATTTCAATGAATTTCAATGTCATGGTGGTCCCTGATTTTTGCGGGGCGGCGCATGCCCCTCGTTGCACCATGCGGAAATATTTTTTTCTTATTTAAAAAAGAGAGTACATAAAAATTTCACTGTTTATATGTAAAAAAAAAAAGAAAAAAAGTTGATAAAAGAGATTGTTCTTGTTCAAAGAAAGAACGTAACCGTTCGAAAGTGTGAAAGGAAAGGTTTTTAAGAAACTTTGAGGAATGAATTGTGATTTATTGCAGAAAATTGAAAAGAGATTCAGCAGTAAAAGATTTTTTCGACAAGAATTTGAATTGTAAGTTTTGGTTCAAAAGACAGTAACTAGTATCGTGTACTCTGTTTTGATATTTGTAACAATCGATTAATGTAGTATTTGGAAGATGGGCGGTTGTTGATGAGGATTGATTGGAATGTAAAGAAAGCAGACGATGATGTTTTTCTGCAATGGTGAGAAATTGTGGACGGAAAGTGAGTGTGAATGAGAAAGAAAGAGGAAAAACCCAACATGATTTTTTCCTTTGATTCTTTAATTACTCACACATTTCTGGTGATCGGGTCCACAATTGCCTCACTTTGGAGTTCTGTTTCTGAATGTGATACATATGTTTTTTAGTGTGGTCTATGTTTGCATGCTATGAACTAGAAGAAAGTAGAAAAGAAAGATTATAGGAACTAATAATACAAGCACAGGGCATTTCCAAGGTTACAAAAGCAAAACAGTTGTGTTATACATACTGCAACCTGAATCTTCCCCTCTGTTCATGTTCAAATATGTTGCCTGTGCTAAACCCCCTTCATTTCTTTTCCATTGTATAAACACAGGCCTTCTTAGGCACTTATATATTTTTCTTTAGAGTACATTAAAGTACACATATGTATGTATATATTATATTCTATGGCACAACAAGCTACCACATTTCAAAATTGACTCTCCAGCTTATCTTGGTTGGGAAAGCTGTATGGCTTCTTGATCAAGTGTAGATTCAACATTCCAAACAAATTGGTGAGTCATGAGTGAGAATTCTTGATTCCTAGCCTCTTCAAGTTGCTGCCAGTCAGCCCATCTATCTGCCAACCCCACTCCCTGCAGCAATTTTACCACCTCTGACATGCTTGGACGATCCTCAGGGTAGGCTTGAGTGCAAAGCAATGCAACCTGAAGAATCGTCTCAACTTCCTTTGGATCATAACTCTTCAAATTTCTATCCACAATGTCCTCCAACCTTTTTTCTCTCAGCAGCTTTTTCACCTGTACATTCAAACTTCATCAATATAAATCATTATCATGTCTTAAAATGTATTGATCACAAAAGTTCCAAGGGCCAATTAAATTGTACAAGATGAAAACTTATTATGAGTGTATATTGTTAATATTTTCACACTGTCAAATAATCAGAATTCATCTTAGGTATGACCTTATAGTAGTTAATAACACACATGTGTATGAGCATTAAACAGCATTTATGTGACATGATAGAGTACATGGTGAGGCAGATTACATAATCAATGAGAAGAACATGCTCGTCCTCTTCAAGCCGAGAGAGGTCTAGTGCACGCTCACCGGTGACTAGTTCAAGAAGTGTTATGCCATATCCAAATACATCAGTCTTCTCTGAAGATTTTCCAGTGGACAAATATTCTGGGGCAATGTGACCCATTGTGCCACGCACTTGAGTGGTGACATGAGTCCTCGCTGCATCAACCAGCTTGGCTAGCCCAAAATCACCAAGAACAGCTTCAAATTCATCATCTAGAAGGATATTTGCAGCCTTTAGATCACGATGTATTATCTTCGGATTGCATTGCTCATGTAGATACACCAAACCATGGGCTGTGCCAAAAGCCACACGCTTTCTTGTTGCCCAGTCCAAGCCTTTCTCGCCTGGTTTTAAATCTAAGGCACCATAAAGAAATAGTGTTAAACAAAAAGCACGAGACTAATGATATCTCTTCAACTTTGCACACCCTTTTAAATTGTACTAAAGAATAGTAAAATAAAATATAGACATTATGTTCTGAAACGTTTTGACATGCACCAAGATCAAATGTTAAAATCAACAATCTAGTTTTACCTCTCAGTCGATAAGCTACACTGAGATTTTCCATGAAAGGGTATACAAGAATTCTTTCAGTTGAGGTTGTGCAGAAGCCAATAAGTCTTAAGAGGTTTCTATGAACTGCAACACTTATAAGTAGAACTTCTCTCTCGAATGCAGCCTCTCCACCAGGATTGTGATAGTCAACGAGGCGTTTCACAGCTACTTTGGTGTTATCAGAAAGTACTCCTTTGTACACTTTTCCAAACCCACCCTGACCTATTATATTGCCTTCACTGAAATTTTTGGTGGCAAGTTGTAGTTCACGCCAAGAAAATCTTCTCAATTGCCCGAAGGAGATTTTGCTCTCGTCTTCACCTGTACAATAAATTTGTCAGATATTAGTATCACTTTTCTAAGGTGTATTTGTTCACAGAAAACAAAAGTAAAATGAGAACTATTTGAAACTTGATTCAAACCGAAAATAAAATTAAAGAAAATTTTAAATTTTATGAAAAGTTTCCTTTTTTAAAAAAAAATTGTGTTATGTACATTTTTCCCCACTTAGATATAGCTTGAAACTCTTCAAATCATCCATAAAACTTGGAGGGTGAAAATGAATTATTATACTTGCTCATTTTATTTCTATACATATGTTTAGGGATCTAACTCTTCTAAAACTGCTTAAAAAAACTCTTCTATAACTGCTTAAAAAATCAATGTTCAATTTAAATAAGAAAATAAATAAAAAAAGGACATTGATACTTTGAAAACTTCATTAAATATACAACTATGTCACAAAGTTCCTTTAACGATTCATCCATTTTTATTATTTTATTATTATAATAGAGTTGTTAAATGGTTGCTTTTGGATGTTGAAAGTATTATTTTTTACAGACGAAAATTAACAAATACTATACCCGATCATAAATATATTAAAATATTAGCAGATTAGTTTCGTGTTAACAAGTAAAATTACGTACTTTAGCCAATTTGCTTATTTTTAGGAGCCAAATCAAAATCTAATGTTTTCTATATTCTCACTATAAAGGAGTTTGTAGTATAAAGAGAAAGAATAATATTTGACAAAACTGTGAGTGTAAATTAGTCTCATTCTTTTCTCAAACGAACATTTGCTTACATAGAGAAAGGAAAAATGACCTGAAACGTCAACAAAGACTTCCCTTTTCTGCCTATGCCTTTGATGGTGTCGATATGTAAGGATAGCCCCAAGACACAGAAGTGCAAAGGCACCACAACTTGCATAACGTACAATTTTTGCCAATTTTGATTTGTGGGTTGAACCTGCAGGAAGATGTCAACTTTAGGTAGCTACTAGCAAACCATTTTTGTTTTTATTTCATTAATAGTTCATATTCTTCAACTTAGATTACATTTTATTTCATACTTAGCATAATTGCACACTTGTCTTTGTTTGTGCATTAAGCAATCAAACCTGGATTTTCAGATTTAGAAGTGCAAGTCTGCTCGAAGCCAGGACCACACTGAAGGTGTGTGTTTGAAAAGCTGAAATCAATGATTGAAACAAAATTTCATAAGAGTATAAAGAAATGCTTGTTATTAGAATAAATACTCGAATGAATTCAAAGTTCTAGTAAAATTTACTTAAACATTGGAACTGAAAAGAGATGCGTTGGAATCCTTCCAGTAAGACCATTAGATGAAAGATCTCTGTCAAATAAAAACATAAGTCAGTTATAGTATTCAAGATCAAGGTAGAATTTTTTATAATTTAAGAATGGAGTACATTTTGAAAACATAAAAACCAAAATAGTCTCTAGATACAATTTTTTAGAGCTTTGCTGGCCCTTCAGGATTTGTTAATGCTTGAGGAACAATTGTTCATTCTCAAAACACTGAATCACATATGAGGCCATCATTTTCAATTTTGAACTGTTTACCCCTCAAGAAGCCCTTATTCTTAAATCTCTTTTTACACATACAGCTATCCAAGGATGGAAAGACCTGAGAAATGGAAAGTGATGCCTTACAGATACTTTAGATTGGATAGTTCATCCCATTTATCTGGTATAGAACCATTAAAATTATTGCCAGCTAGATTTAGATATTGTAGGTCTTTCAAGGAGGAAATGTAATCGGGCAAGGGTCCTGAAAGATTGTTGTTCTGCAATTCCCTGCATTACCAAACAGATCACTATATGATGTAAGGGAAAAAACACATCACTGGTCAATCTGCTTCACTAAATTATTTTAATTAGCAAATAAAGAGATAGCTTGCCCTACAAACTAAGAATGAATTCATAATGACAAATTATTTTAGTAAAATGATGATCTGGTTCAGAACATGACTTTTCAAGTTTTTGACAGAAAATGAGTTCAACACGCAATTATGCATTTTGGATTTACAGAAGTAAATAAAACACGACCTTAATTTTTATGGCACCATATTCCTAATTCTAGGAATGACTACTAGAGATGAATGATGATAATCTGGTTATGTGGATTAGTATAGCAGCAGTAGATGCCAATCTTATAAATGTCAACTTATCATGATGGCAACTTACACGCTAACCAAATATTTCAACTTGGTAATTGAGGGAGACAGTGTTCCAATAAATCCAACCGAAGCCAGGGCCCTGTAGATTGAATAACACTCACAAGTTAAATTCCTGCAAATGTTTGAGAGGTTCCTATATATATATACAATAAAGATGTTTGAATAAAGGATGATGAGACTGAACTAAGACTATAACAGCAATAAAAACCATTTATTGAATGTTTGATTTCGCGTCAGATCAATTCAAATGTAGATCCATGATCCACATTGAAGTTGAAGTTATCCGAGGCTCCAAATGTCTAACCAAACATGCACTTAATACTTTCGAAGATGATGAACTTACAGTGATATGACATGTCCGTTTCTACATGTGACATGAGACCAACTGAAGCACGGGCTAACTAAATGACTGTCCCAGTCTATTTGCTTATTGGAATCATTGAGGAAATGTAAAAGATCAAGCAGAGCTTCACCTGGATATTAGCCAAAATAGTTAGCTCACAACAATTCAATTAAGAGTATACAATAAAAAATTGTTAAGTATAACATGTAAAAACATGCAAGATGACTCATGAGAATGGTGCAACACAAGAGTGATCCTAAATGACAAATTACCCAAGTAATGAAACTCAAGAAAAAAATGGGTAAATTATTCAATGGATCTCTATAATTGTTTTTCTTTTAAGTTTTAGTTTATATAACAAAAAATTGTTAGTTTTAGTTCTACACAGTTTTTTGCACTGATATATACAAGTGTCTAAAAGTTATTGTAACTGTTTAATACTGCCAAATGTTCTTCTCTACTATTAACTACAGGAATCACTTAGCTTGCATACATGTACAGGAATCAAAATTCCTTCCAAACAAGTATGATCATAGGGTTGATTGATAGCTTTAAAGTCCTGACACGGTAACACAGGGTTCAAAATTAAATTCAAACAACATATGCTTCAGATGAGGAAAGAATAACACTAAATTTTAGCACACCTTCTACATCCGGATCTTTGATAGCTGAACTGACTATCAAGATAGTAAGGAATATGAGCCACCTCGTCAGTATTTTGAGAGGACCCCTGCTAAAATTTGGGCGAAACATATAAACTTCTTTGATCTCCAAGGAAAACTCACCTGGTCGAGTCCCTTTTCAGAAGTTTTCAAAGGGAAATATTCACCAACAAAAAACAGTTAAACAACATTTTAACATAAATAACTATAAAACTATGCAAAAAAAAAAAACATATCATGCCCAGAATCATATGCACGTTTTACTCCAAATAGTAGTAAGGCTATAGGCAGCAGGATATAAAGTTTACAACAGGAACTACTTGCTTTCAAAATGAATGCCAGATATAAAACCAACACAAGCTTAAGAAACCAAAAGAACAACATAAAAGCTTAAGAAACCAACGTAGAACAACATAAAGCTTAAGAAACCAACATAGAACAACATAAAAGCTTAAGAAACGAACATCGAACAACGTAACAGCTTAAGAAACCAGCATAGAACAACATAGCAGCTTAAGAAACCAACACAGAACAACATAGAACTGCATAACAGCTTGAAAAGCGGGGTGAGCTTCCAAGCATATCTGTTACACAGGGGGACAGGGTTGAAAGAACTCTAAATACTGAATTTACTAGAGTAAAAAATTAGATTGAGTAAGCGAGACAAGGGGCCAAAAGGAAGAAGAAATATAAGTACAGAACAAAAATAACCATGCACCTAGATTTATTAGGCCATGAGTTTTCGGAGCCAATGATTGCAATACACATTTTCACATCAAAACTATTTTCAGAAATGTTTGTCTAATATCTATGTAACAAGAGGCTAGGTATCAAACTAGTATTTGTATTAAGTTGGTAAAGGGACACAATGAAGAGAAAAAGAAGCGTACTAGTTTAGCTTGCTAGCTGGCTGCAAACACCATGAACATGGAAAGGAGCGGGGCAGTTGAAGAAGGAAACTTTGTTGTTGTCACTGTGATGAGTGTCACAATCAAGTGAGTTGAGTGCCAGGGACCCACGTGGCAACGAGCAATGGGACTCAAAAGGGAAACAACGAAAACTCCTTTTTTTTTTCATAAAAGAATACGAACACATGAACCAAAACAATGAAAATAGTAGTAACAAAAATAAGAAAGAAATGCAGAAGGAAGGAATATGAGAGGCATTTGGTAGTGTGAATGAGTGAGTGGTGGGAAGAGAATGAGAATCCCACTAAACAAGGATTTCACTTTGTTGATAATAATCGCCTTCTTCATCACCCTTTATATCTCTTTAACACAATTTGACCAAAAAAAAATGCTCCAACTCCAACTCCAACTCCAACGCATATATCTCATTCCCATCTTTATTTATGCCCAGCTGTGTTGTGGCACCAATGAACCTTCCACTAAAAATGATTTCATATATATTATTCTTCTGTTCCGTGACAGTGCCTCTTCATTTTTTTAAAGGCAAAGAACCACTTTAGATTTTTAAAAGGTCCCATTAGTATTAATAATTAACCAAAATTCGTGGACCTTGGTGGGGAAGAGAAAGACTCATAATAAAGTTCTAAAAGGATAAGGAATTGTGGATAATTGTGGCTTCACCTGTGCAGCACGATACACTGCTATGTAATTCCTATGTCTGCATAATCTCCACCTGTGTTCACATACTATACTCAATCACATTCTCAACAAAAATCTATAAATTGAATTCAGCTATCATAAAACTAAACTAAATTATAAAAGTGGTTAGACTAAAGAATTAAATTAGATTTCGTAAGTTCAATTTTTTGGATGAGGTTGGATAGATTTTTGTTAGAGTTTAGCTTTTTTCTTTTTTAGCAGCATCTAAAAATTTCCTAAAATTGGGATCATTGTAAAGCAAGTAAAAACTTTTTGTGGCACTTGCCTATGACAGTAGTGAAGTGAGATTGTGACACGTGTAATGCGGAAAGTGGTGGCGGCTTATGAAGCTGGTTGACCTGGCAGTCAACGTTTGTAGGCAAAGTGATAGATGGTGTTACTGTTGGGAGTGGAAGAAATGAAGGTTGGGTGTTGGATATTTGGAGGACAATGAACAACGAAACGAAAGAAATATTATCTATAGTTGTACTTGCTTTCATTCAAATCCAAATGCTCACGTGATCACTTTCTTTTTTTCCTTTCTTTTTTTAGGAAATAATTCAAGAATAACCGAATGGAAGAAAAAAGCCACTACATCTTTTTTTTTTATTTCGTTTTTCTGATTGAAAGTTGCAGTAAACGCGTTTAAATTAAAATCTGAAAAAAATTAAAGACCTTAGCTTTACAAAAGAAAAGAAGAAAATATTTCTTTTCCAAAGAAACTAATCAAAATGACTTTTGAAAATAAGTTGCGTTTTTTACTTTAGTGCTTTTTTTCTGTCTCATCATGTGGACAAAGATACAGAACTTTTAGTTAAAGAGAAGTCTTAAATTGGAATTATCAAATAATTTATACTTATATTTTTAAAAGTATTTTTGAAATAAAAAATTAAATTATATAACTGAAACTTATTTTATAACTTTATAGATATAACTAAATTTACACGTTTTTATTATCCATTGATCACAATCCACTGTTCAGCGCCCTCTATCCTCATATGGTCCCAGAATGAATTCTATTCCCGCGTCACAACTCCTTAATATTTTATTACCTTCTGCATCAATGCATATCAAATGAAAGAAAATTAAGCGGTTTAAAAATTATGTGAAATGGATAGATTATTGTTTTTATTTAACTTTGATTGATATCATAAGATTAGATGATTAAAATGATGACATGTGTATGATGATTAATAAGATATTTTCATAATAAAAAGGTAATGAGATTAATCTATTATTTAGAGATCATTAGAATGAGTTTTCTCTCTCTCCAATACAGTTATGTCTATATATATACTTAATTGAAAGAATAAAAAAAAGTTGAACCTACGTTACTATATTTAATAAATTCAACAATTTATCAATTATGGTATTTGATGTTATTGGTAACAAATCATAAGAGTGAATGAAAATCACAAAATAAGTCTAAATTATTAGACGTGATATTTATTTTGTTATTATAAGATATCACTAATGATATTCTTAAGATTTAGGTAGACATTGTTTATTAATTTGAGAAAAAAAATATAATCTTAAAATCAATAATTCTTAAATTAAGTTAGATTTCATACATATCAGACATCTTATTAAAGGCTAGCATAAAATTGTTTGAATTAGTTTTCTTCTATGTTAACTACATGGTACTATCATAATCTACACAAATCATTCTTTTTTTTTACTAAAAAAAATAAGGCTTAAGGCTTAGTTCTTACAATTTTATTAAGAATTGTTTTTCTCTGTCTCTTATATTTTGTGGTAGAAGTGGTGGAATAGACTAAAAAATATATCTAAAGAAAAGAAAAAGTTGACTTGAGAAAAATATCACGAAAAATACTGTCCCATATGTAGATCAAGCCATATAATCATGCCAAAAATAAACACTCTTTTGGAGACTTTTTTGGAACCGGCATCAATGTTATAAAATGAGTTTGTTTCCCTTTTATTAGATTTAGATTAGATTTTATGTTAGTTTTTAAAATTAAATATGAAAAATTAAGTTCTTAGCAATGATTTATAATGCAACTTGCGGTCAAATTATTTGTTAAGGTAGACCTAAAATGTCCACAACCTGTATTAATTATTTATTTACTAGTTTTCATAGAAACAAAAATCTATATCACTAACGACAACGACCCAAGCAAATGAATCTTCTCAGTTACGATCTTTAGAAATTATTTAATGGCCTTTTTAATTTGTGTATTCCATGCAAAACCACTAAAGAAAGTAAATAGGAGAGATTGAGATGGCTTTGAATTTGATGCTAGTGCAATTAAGAAAGTAGAATTATTGGGTAAAGATTCGATGAGGTCCAAATGAGTAAATATCTATGGTGAAGCAGCCACTTGAAAACAACATTATTCACATCACATTCATATATATTTAATTAAGATTTGTTGAGGATGAAATCACACTAAATATAGTCCTCATTGTTATCTTTACATGTGAAGTTTATTACTGAAATGAAACTCCAATTGTGATTAAAGAATAATACATGAGTTTGCAAGTTTTGATGTTGTTAATTTGGTGATTTAGACGATTTGAGTGGCACCACTAGAGACCACTGCATGGTGTGTGGTATCATCTTTGTAGATGCTAAGTTTCTCTCCATCACCCCACAGTGCATAAGCCTCTTCCCCATGAACTGCATCATCCCCAATCAGAAGCTCTTCCTCTGTCATTCTAAGTGGAACTATGAAATTAATAAACACACAGATAATTGAAGTGGCCACAAGGTTCCAGCCAATGATGAAGAGACCTCCCACAATTTGCTTAAGAATCTGGACTCCTCCAGGGCCTCCATAGATTCCTCCTTTGGAATTGGTGACAGGGAGAAAGAGTGAGCTTAGATGTGGCTCAGCAAATAGGCCAGTGAGTATTCCTCCAAGGAGGCCAGCCACAGCATGAGTGTGGAACACAGCAAGGGTGTCATCAACCATTTCAAATATTTTCAACTTTTTTCCCAGCACCATCATGCTGAACCATGGCACACTTCCTGAAAGCACTCCCATCACTATGGCAGCCCATCCTTGAACCAGACCTATTCATAAATATCACATTAGGTTAAACTATTCACTTCATTTCTATTATATGTTGTCACTATTTTAAGTTTCAGTAAGAAAATTGTAAGTTTTACATACAAGTTGATATATATAGTGACAAAACTCAGAACAAAATCATAAGAGCTCATGCATAAAACTTATGTCTTGAAAGACATTACATAACTGCAGCTTTGGAAAAATTAAGGGAGAGAGAGAATAAAAAAATTCTAGGTGACTTTTTTTGTTTTTTGCAAACATTAATTTATAAAAGGGTAACGATTGATTCATATCTATCAATTTTTTTATATTCATTTTACTATTTTTTATTAAATATTATAATTAAATATCTTATTTTAATATTTAATTATTAAATGCAGTTGTAATAGGGTTCATTTTATAAAAGAGAGTGTAAAAATAATTGTGAAATTAATGTAAAAAATTTGATGGATGTCACTCCATCATCATCCCTTGTAAAAGATAGGGCCTTTAGGTTTTGATGTGTAAACACGTGAGTTTTAAAAGCAAATAATAACATCACTGTATGTTGAACCTTTGAGTTTTGATTGACCAGTGCGAAATTATATTAATATTTTATATGAACCTAATTTTGATATGATCAAGGCATGTTGAAGAGTTTCATTACAATAACATTTAATTTAGTTATTAACTAATAACAGCCATCAAGACTGGATCCATTCGTATTATTAGAGAAATGCATGTTATTAGAAAAATGTTTAGACATAATTTATTGGAAAAACGTTATTAGAGAAATACATGTTAATATTAGGCTTGATCAAGACTCGAAACGAAACATTCAAAAGTGCCATGCCTGATTAATTTTAATTTTAAATATACTAACTCGTAGCATTTAATAACCTAAGTCCTTCTTAGCATTTTCCATATTATGATTAATACAGTTGCAGTTGCTCGTTGGTTTCCGCTAATGTCGAATGATTCATGCTTCAATTTTCTTTATTCTCATTAATTTGTGAAAACCAACAAATAGAAAGAAGGGAATGACAATTAATTAAAAGCATTTAAAAAAGTTTAAATAATTTCTTAATTCTTTTGAGTTAATTGATAATTTTAATTAAATTTATAAATTATTTTTGTAATTAGATTCTCATTTTTTTTCTGTATTATTTACCCTGAAAGACTTGTGAAATAATTCCTAGATTGAGTTTACCTGCAACAGTGCTACTACTAGTTTATTAAGCAGAGTATTGGAATCCCAAAGTCAATTGTTAGGAATCTAAGCTAGTTTGGTACTCAAAAAATTAAAAATTATAGAATGGTGATTTCTTGATTATTATACTAAAAGGAGGATTCTTTCTATATGGCGCCGTGAAGGACCATGCACGCAATCGAAATTAATATCAGAATCTTCTAAATCAATCAAGGATAAATAAACAGATTAAATACATTGCTTAGATATAATTATAAATAAAAAATAATTCGATCCAATTCAAAAGTCAATTAATATTATTTAATTTTATTTAAAAAATCTATTTTTTAAACTGTCTTCCCTTAAAACTTGATATTCAAAATAAAGAGAAAAAACTCACTAAAAATATTACTTCAATTGGAAATTTTTTATTTCACGAAAAAGTTTTTAGAAATTTAAAACTTATTTATGTTTATACTATAAACTTATTTTGTACTGTTTTTAAAAATGTCTTACCTCTTATATTTTGAAAAATAAATAAAACCATTTGTATACAGAGAGAGAAGTTAACTGTGAACGTACCAGCTCCGGGAGTGATGCAAACAAGGCCAGTTATCATGCCCTGAACGGCTCCAATAACTGAGGGCTTCTTGAAGAAAATAACGTCCAACCACGTCCATACGAGGAGGCTGGTGGCGGCGCAAACGTTGGTGTTCAGCACAGCCATCGATGAGTCCGTGTTTGCCGCATAGGGATCTCCTCCGTTGAACCCCGCCCATCCCAACCATAGCAGCCCAGCACCTGCCAACATCAGTAACACATTGTTTGGCGGGAACCTTTCTCTGTCCCTCTTCGATCTTGGCCCCACCTGTCACATTTTCATTTTATTATTGCATGATTTTTGTCTTCTTCCACACTTATTTGGTGCCTTTCAACTTTCATATTTCGATCATTACCATTAAATCCAGTCAACTATTCCTGTTTCATTCGTTTCCCGCTTTTATTTAAACTCTGAGATTACATCACCAAGGCTAAGTTCACATTTCAATGAAGCGTCTAAGCTTAGATAATCAATTAATTATAGAAACCCCACCATTATATATGCTAACAAATTTTATTAGAAAGCGAAAGATTGAGAATATATACAAACGCTATCAAACGATTCCGTTTTCATTTAGATTAACCTATTCATAATGTGACGTACGTAGAAGAAGGTAAACCAAAAACAGACTCAGTTAATAATGGTAGGTGAAGCATGCATGCATGTAAATGTGTGGTGGTGTGTGTGAGAAGTGTAAGAAGTGAACTAACCCAATATGCTGCAGTGAAGCCGGCAATTCCAGAAGAGAGATGAATGACGTAACCACCGGAGTAGTCGATGACGCCCCAGTGGAACAAGAAGCCGCCGCCCCACAAGCTGAAGGCGCCAATGGTGTAAGAGAAAGTGAGCCAGAGCGGCACGAACATCATCCAGGCCTTGAAGTTCATCCGAGCCAGAACGGACCCAGCCAAGATCACAAGAGCAATGGCCGCAAACACGCACTGGAACCACACCATAGTAGCCATCGGGTAAAAGGGTTCGATCTCCGCCGTCTCCAGCTCACCGTTACTGAAGTAGTGCGGCGTGGCGGGGAGGCCCGCCTGCTTGATGAGAAACTTCTGGCCCAGCGCCGGCCCGGCCTTGCCCCAAAAGGGCAGCAGCTTCTCCCCGAAGGACATCTTGTAGGCCCAGGTAACCCAGCAGATGACAACCGCCGCAAAAGCGTAGAGAGCCATGAAGGCGGAGTTGACGGCCCATTTCTTCTTGACTATGCTTCCGTAGAGAATGACGAGGCCCGGCACGCTTTGGATCCCCACCAAGGTGGCTGACACCATTTGCCATGCGTTGTCTCCTTTGTTCAACCAATCTGGCACTGACAGGCTTGTCCATGCTGAGTATGCTATTGCCGACGCATTCACCGGAGGACTCCCCATCTCCGCCGCTTTATTTCTCGCTCAATGCCAATTTTTCATTTCTTATATAATGTGGGACTCGTATTCTCATTACCAATCCATTTTTTTATTATAATATTTTAAATATTATATATATACTTATTATGTGGTGTATTATTTAAGAAAAATAAAATTCTGCGCCCCACATACAATATTGAGGAATATCCCAAGAAGAATATGGTGAGAGAAAAAGTTGACAATTGGAGGGATTCGTTGCGGGGAATGGTGCAGCTTGTCGTATTAGCCACCTTGGCGTGAAGATGTTTTGTTGATACAAATAAAATGCAAAAGAAGAAAAAAATATATATATATAAAAGATGAGTGCAAGAATATACTGTTAGGTTGAAAATAAAACAAGATAAAAGGATATTTTGTTATTAATAATAGTTTTTGTTATTGTGAATAGTATTGGTATTATTTATTGTAATGGAAAAAAAAAAAAAAAAAACATAAAAATTATGACAACTACAAAATCGCTTGTGAATAATATATTTCGAATAGACATTTATTGGACAAGAACAAGTTAGAAGAGACCAAGCACTAAACCAAAATAGCGTTTTTGGCATACCCGTTTTTGTGCGTTTCTTGTGAAAGGGTTCATTGTTTTCATATCTCGTATAAATATTTTTTTATTATTTATTTAGTTTAGTGTCATTGTCAACAAAATGTTAGAATTAAGTTTCCCACCATTTTAAGACGTATCAATATAATCATTATTGATCTAATTTACAGAAAAATCACGAATAAATAAATATTAGTATTTTCATTTGTCTTGTAACATAACTTATAATTAAAATATTGCGATAATTTATAAAAATAACAACGTCAACTGTAACAAAAGTGAATATTCTCAAATAAATATAATAAGGTCATACTTTTGATAAAAAAAAACTAAGAGATTACATATATTTTTTCAACGTATAATGTCAATGATAATTGCATAGCATATATATGAATTGAAATTAGATTAAGTTAACACCTAAGTGATGAGTATAAGAGAGGAATAAAAGAATTTATACAATTTAGGCGATGTAATGTTAAGAGTATTGATGATGGAGTAAAATTTAGGTTTTTTGGCGTTAATTAATGGAATGGGAGAAAATTGAATGTTACAAATTAAGAAGTATCTTTTGTGTGATGGGTTTTTATAAAATTATACAACTTAAATATGACATGATGAATTATTACATTTGCCAACTGTATCTAAATCTCAAGAATATGTTGATTCTATCATGAATGATGGAAAAAAAATAATTGGAAGACATGATTCATGATTTTGGAGTTGAGTCTTTTGCACAAATACATGTATATAAAAGTATGTCTAGTGATGCAAAGACTCCCTTATATCCTAAATCAATTAAACTCTCATGATTATCATAACTTCACATAATTCTTGTTTTGTTGAAGGAAATATGCTTTAAGAAAAAAATACTCTACCTAATTATAATTATGAGACCAAGAAGATTCCTTGTATGGGTATGGAATATTAAAAGATACATTCATGTCCTAATAATTACATATTATATAGAAAAGAATTTGAATGGTTGAAAAAATATTTCAGATGTAGGTTATCATGTTACAAAGTTGAAAGACAAAGATAAAAATAATATTCAAGAGATAATAAAGAATGGATCCAAGTTTTGTGATATCTTTCATATTTCAAGGATTAAGTGTTTGTTTGCAAATCCTAATAATATTAAAATCCTTAAATCACATGCAAATTAGAGGAAATATAAAGACAAATTTCATTATCTAGCTAATTCTATATAATGAAAAAAAAATTGATGATGAGCTTTGAGTCAAGAAATCTTAGATTTAGTTTAACTATAGATAGAATAAATAAATTTATTTAGTAATTTGATTACAAACCACAATTTGTGACCTATTTTACTAGTTAATGACTTACCTTTGGCTTCTACATGAAACAAAAATACATAATGTTGTTTATAATGATATTGTGAATCGTAAATAATATAAATTTTTATCTAAGTCTAAATAGTTATAGTATGTAAAAGTTAAAATGTTTAATGGATTTGCTAATAAAACCTTTAAGTTTACTTAAAAGAACTTGCTAAGGTAAACATAAAAGTAAAATTAACTTCTTCATAATTTAAAATTAATATATGGACAAGCTTTTATTTTATTTTTGTACGAATTAAACACATGTGATAGGTTTATAACAGTTCAAGCAGCTTCCTCAACCAGCACTTTAAACCCCATATACACAATATAAAAGTAAGAATTCAGAATCTACACACTAAAATTTTATCATACAAGGTTTTTTAGACAAAGTTTCTCATAGTGCTTCCTTTCTTTCTTTTTTCTTTCTTAGAATATCTTCGATTCCGTAGATCAGACTATGAGTTCAAAATTACAATCAGTCAACGGGCTTCCTTCTTAAATCAGGAATGATTAAGAGAAAAATAATATGTACTATTATTGACCAGAATTGTTTATTTTCTGTTATGTTTTTTTTATACAGTAGATTAGCGTGATTTTAAAAATCAATGACTACATATTAACAGTATAAAATAGTTTTGCATTAACAAAATTAAATCAATTATTATAAATATATAATATATAATAGTTCGTAATAGATGATGAAATAAAATTATTTTATACTATCAATCCATATATAATATGTTTTCTGTAGTTTAAATATATATATATATATATATATTAAAACATATGAGAAACAAAATATATATTGAAATTTCGAAATACTGAATATTTAGGTGGCACTAACACATTATTGTGTAATCTTTTTAACATTAATATTTTTGTATCTTCCTTGGAAGATGAAGTGGAATCCCATTACGTATGTTCCAGGTTATTCCACCCTTTCAAACATGAATATTCCTAAGGTCTAAACAAACCCTAAGACAAAAAATAAATAAAAATAAACTCATAACTAGACATGTTGGTTTAATTAGCAAAAACTCAGCAGCAATTAACGCCGCAAGCTAGCCTGGATCCACGCTTACCATTTTTTTTTTTCTTTATTTGTCAAAATCATGAATCAGCCATGTTAATCCATTCTTTGGGGAAGTTATTGTAATATATATATATATATATATATATATATATATATATATATATATATATATTTTTTTTTTTTATAAAACTATTTTTATATATATTATTTTTTTTTTTTTTATTTATATATATAATTTATTTT
>Ga0099824_1000376_pt1 | contig 50209 bp, 24 predicted proteins | sample SiratrowhiteBW_FD_76837 | JGI IMG/M metagenome (GOLD analysis project Ga0099824, IMG submission 76837) | Root nodule microbial communities of legume samples collected from California, USA - Siratro white BW | ecosystem: Host-associated > Plants > Roots > Nodule | place: USA: California... | reverse complement strand
ATATATCATAAGTTCCTCTAGACTTTTATATATAAATAATTCAATTTTGTAGATATACTTTTATGCAGAAACTAAATATATAGCTATAAAAGTAAATAAATACATTAATGTTGATATAAATAATAGACTTAATGTGAACTTAAAGATGTTTAGACATTTTTTTATGAGCGATATCAAATAAAAAGGTTAGAGAAATTCAGACAAAGTATATATTATTTTTGGTTTATTCAAAGGAAGAGAAAGAAAAAAAATAGTATTATATGATACAATATTTTGGTTTGGCCTTCTCATAGTAGAAATTAAGTTGAGTGAAAGGTTAATTGAGATTTTAAGGTAAATTTTACTTATAAGTAAAGGTGTTTACGTTTTTTTTTTTAATTAGCAATGGTTTACGTGATGTTGATGCTGCTTGGTTCAATTTTTGGTTAAAAGTATATATAAATTAAATATATTATTTGATTTAAATATTAAAAAAATTGAATCAAAATTTGTAGTCTAATTTAGATTTTTTTTTTATAATTTTATCTTTTTTTACACGAATGTTTAATGTTATATCATAATAAATAATTTTATTATTTATTCCATTATAATTAAATATTCGTTTTCTTTAATTATATGTATAGTGTTAAAAAACTTATTTACGTATTAGTAAATTTGTTTCTTATTTTTTTTATGGTAGAGAAACTAAATAGGAACAACTTGTTTCTATCGTAAACTTAACAAACCCTATCTATTGCATGAAATTTAATCACATACATCAAACTTAATTTCTCTATATTACTTCTTTTTAGTAATTATTTATTTTGCGTACTTCTCTTTCTAACATTCAGACCATGGGAACAATTACAACTCTTGCCTTACCTCATTCATATATATTAGTCCTCTGTCACATATTTATAAGTATTTTACTAATAAAAGAAAACTACATTTATAAGAATAAATCAATTAGACATATTAAAATTTTCTTTTCCATAAATATTCTTTAGTATATAATTTAGATAATAGGTGATATTAATAATATTTAAATAATTAATTTCAATCTCGATCCGTTGTGAGATGTGATAGGAATTAAACGGCTCAATTCTAAAATAATATTCAAATTAATTCAAAAAATCTTCGGTTTGAATTCGTTACCCATCTTTTGGATCAACTTTTGATTTTTTTTTTTATCGATTTAATTCTGAATACTCGTAAATGAATGTGAAAAAAAAAAATGTGAAGTTGGCTTAATATTCAAATTGAAAGTTAATTTAGCTAATTTGAACTCTACATGGTTAGTAAATTGCTGAGTTCGAATCTGGACGTTTTCCTTTTAGAGACTTCCTATGTGTTGCAGCTAAAATCAACAAGTGTCGAAAAAGCTTATAACATTTTATCTAGTTTTCACAAATTGGTTATGCAAATTTCAAAATTGCAATTGAGTGCTGTTTGTTCGGGTTTTTTCTTCATGGGTTCAAACATAGCTACGTGTATTTATTTTATTTTATTTTATTTTGTTTTATCTGCATGTGTTAAAATAGAAGGAAAATGTAATTGGATGAGTAAAAGGAACAAATAACACATTGTGGTGGGTGGCATGACATCATCTTGTTCCTAAGTCATAGGCATTTTGTTGTTGTCCTTTTAACGACTCTCATCGTGCCCTTGTCTCTACTCTTAGTCCCTCACACTGTATGAATCTCCATACCAAGCGTTGTATTAAGTGTTTGTGTCTTCTATTCTAAGTTATGTTTTTTTTTCCTATTTTTGGCATCTTTGTTTGTTTCCCAAATTTCCTCCATCCCTATTTTGCTGTTTATTTTAGTCTTCTCTATTCCGTTCTTTATTTGTGTTCTTTTGAGTTTTGTATGTCTTCTTCTATGCTTCTTCGTGACTTGTCCGTTTGTTTCTTTTGCCTCACCTTCATCACAAAGAAAACATATCGGTTGGGATTAATCTAACGGAGAATTTGATTTTTGTTGGGATTTGTATATGCAATTTTGATTTTTGTATCTGGTATGCCTAAGTTGAAATGCTGTTGGGACTTTGTCTCAATATTATTGGTTAAGTAGTTGGAAGTATATGATAATGCAATTTGTAACGTATTTAAAATGGAGATCTTAAATATAATAGTAGGGTGGTGGTATTCATTTTCTTTAACCTAATTAATTGAAAATAATTAAAATTTTACTTTACTACTTGTGTTTCTCAAATATAATGCTACTTACCTAAAATTAATGTAATAAAATTTTATATTGTGTTTTTATTTTTAATCTTGCATTATATGTGATTTCATAATTTAGGGAAGAATCTTTTAGATTCTTACTATAATCTTAATTTTAATTATCTTTGTTAATTGGGATGAAGGTAGTTAAAATCGAAATTTTAATTATAATATTCTATATACTATCTACTATTTAAATTTCACCCATGACTATGATAAAACAATGTAAGATAGTTGAATAAAATTGAAAAAATATATAAATTATGATTTATTTCATTTTTTTCGATTGCACAAACCAACTCTTGATATTCTTCTTAAATAAATGAACTCAATTTAAATCAAACCTAACATTAATTAATTAATGCAATTAAAATTTTAGGACAATAAACAATTTTTTGCCCAAAACTAAATATATCTTAATTTTTCATGTGATGGAAACATTAATCCTTATCAGTCCAAAAGTAAAAAAAAATATTTTATTTATTTCTACTTGCATTTTTCTTAGAAAAAATAAATATTATAAAAACCACGTTCGTTTTGATCATTTGATTAAGATATGGTCTTAGAATTCCATTGTAAAGTGTAATATCTTTTTCATATGTAAATGATTCCTAAAAAAAAAGACTCAATGCAATTGCGAGTGATATCATCGACTTAGACTAAAAATTAGTGCAATTAAATTTTAACCCTACACTTTACTCCCTTTATGAGGGGATTATTGAGTTTTAATTAAAACAAATTTTAAATTCAATTAAAAACAAAACAAAGCATTAATTATGGCACTTTTAAGTCCATAGTGCTCATTTAAAAAATTTTGGTCACATCCAAATTATTATAGAAACTCTATCTATATAAAAAGTAAAATTTATGATGTGTATTATAATCCCACTTACAATCCCACAATTATTTATGATTTTGTAACCATAATTTCAATTTCAAGTATCTTGTTTGATATTGATATAATAAATGGAGATAATTTTGAAAGTTAGGTATGCAATAGTTTGTTTTGATTTTTGCTGCATGTAACTTTACAAGGTACAACTTGTGCATAAAGTATTTTTGCTCACTGTAAGTTTGTTTGTTTTCCTATTATTCTAATTAAAATATAAATATAAATTTTGAACGAACAAATGAATAAAGATTTTTCGCTGTGTGTAAGTTTATAAGATACAACTTGTGTGTATGAAATGAATTATATTTTACTCTATGTATGAAATGAAGTATTTTTTGCTCTATGTAAGTTTGTTTCTTTTCCTATTATTCTAATTAAAATATAAATATAAATTTTAAACAAATAAATGAATAAACATTGCATAGACAGGTATTATTTTGTAGTTGTGTAAGGTAGTAATATATGGTGCTTATAGTATACAAAATGCTGTTACATTTAAACATATATTGCAAACTTAAATAAGATTTATTAATTGCCCCCAATAAATACTTATTTTAATTGCCATAGAGAATTCTCTCTCCAAGTACAACCCAGCTCCTGTTTCCTGGATGGTCCATTAATTGAGGGGATGAAATAACAAAAAAAGGAAAGAATATTAAAATAAATGGAAAAAGAGTTTGTTTGATGGAATGAAATAAGTAGAAAAAATATTTTATATTTTGTTAATATTTATAATTTTTCAATATTTATAAATCATTATGTTTTTTTTTAAATAAACTCTTTTATAATCTGTACAACAAAATTGATCATGATGTAGACATAAACTATCAAACATAATTTAATAATAAATTTTTACACTTATAGTTCAATCAAACCATAAGAAAACACCTATTTGTGTCTTTCTTTTACACACATCAAGGTTGACAAAAATAAACAAAACCATAAATGTAATTACATAGTAAACAAAAGTAGAACAATTAATATCACATTATTAATAAAAAAGGGCTGACTTAAAATTTCTGTATTTAGTAATCCTTTATACTTGTGAACAATGTGTTTTGATACCTGCATAATAATCAAAGGAATCAAAGAATTGTCACCACACCAGCAATAAAAGTGATTGGTGGCCGAAAGCTTCATCACCTTTGGCCCACAAACCATTACTACTAAGTTACATTTTGATACGGACAAGCAAGTAGCATCTATTTTATGAGAAGTTAACATATAAACCCTAACCAGTTAGCATCTATTTCAATGCTAATGAACGTATGAGCATTGGCTTTGCATCGAATAATGTCACAATAACAGTAGACTGATTGTGAGGAAAGAATGACTATGGGAGATAACCAAATTAGCAAGGTGAAAGAGAAGAGAAAAAACAAATAACTATTTAAAAACAAATAACTATTTTTATTCTTAAGGTTATATTTGACAAAATTATATAATAATAAGTGTTAAAAGATTAGTTGGTTATTGAAAACTACATCTTGCATCATATTTAAACATATTTTATAAAAAAAAGAAATACATAATATAAAAATATAGCATTTTAGAAATAATGATTTATAATTGAAATGATTTATCTAAAATTAAAAAGTTACAGAAGTTTAAAATTAATTAAAAACTAAATTATAAATATCTAAAATATATTTTAATTAATAAAATTAAATTTTCTTGACATTTTCCCGTTATCTTTTCCATGCAATAGTGCATTAGTGTCGTTGACCTGTATTAGTGGTGCAGTCACTGGTAGTTACAGAGGAAGCCGTATTGGAGGATGAAAAGGGGGTTATCGGAAGGTGTGGGGTTTTTTTAAGAAGAGAGAGAGAGAGTAAAAAGAAAAGTAATTTCAAAAACTCCAAACTTATTTAGATGTATTTATTGTATAATTTTAATTATTTTTATAAAATATTTTAAATAGAGTTTTAAATTAATATTTAATGAATTTTCAATGGTGATTAAAATTTGAAAGTTATTAAATTGTAGGATTGTGAATAGCATAGCATAGGATAGCAGAGGCAGTAGAAAGAGTTGGTGAGAAAAGATGACATGAAAGGAAAAAGATGCAGAGGAGCCGTAAAGACGAAAGAGTAGCAAATAAAGATAAGAAAAGTACAAAACAAAAACCAAAGAAAACCACTCGTGCGGGTGGGAAACATAGCCAATCATGTCACTACAACCCCTGTCATGGGTGTGAGTGTGTACATGGGGGGAATGTACTATGCTATGTATAATCTATTTATTTATTGCACACTAACTCTTCCAAATCTACTTCAATGTTCACCCTCTATGTTTTAAACCACACACACCATTCAACAAAAAATACCACTTATTATTCAATTTTTTTCCTTTGTCTTAATGTTATTGTCTAATTCAACATTAGGCACAGGCATAGAGAAGAGTAGAGAACAGTAGGTGTGTAAGATTTACCGAATGCAGTTGATGTAAATTGTTGTCCGTGACATCTATATATTCTATTTGCAGGTAAAGGACAAACACACATGCCATCACTCTGCAAGTACTTTTCTGCTTCTGCTTCTAATTCTAGTTCTACTACTAGCTAGATAGCACAAAAAGAACCTTCACAAGGGGAAAACAAAAAAGGTGATTATGTTGGAAACTGCCTTCTTCAAACAAATCTCTTTTTCCCAATAAACCCATTTTTTTTATTTAAAACCCTCCAAGAGACCCAAAATTCAAATATTTACCCAAACAAATCTGTTTATTACACACTTGGAAAAATAGGGCCTATCAGTCGTCCTAAGTTCAGTCCTTCAAACTTGTGGATGGTAGGTGAAAAATTAATCAGAATTCCACTTTTTCAGGAGTTAAATTTTTACTTTCATTTTTCAAAAATTTTCAGAAACTTTTAAAATATTTTTTTTTATAATTCTTATATAAACTATTAAACTAAATTAATTAGTATTAATGAAATAATTAATAGATACTATTTTCAAAAGGTTAACCATTATTAATATTAATAATCAGTATTATTAATTAATTTATTAATTAAAATTAAAGATTATATACATTAATATTGAATGTTGCAATAATTCAAAATTAGTATTATATGTTCTTGTTAATTTTCATTTGAGATAAAAACAATTATTATTTATAATTATTTAAGTAAAAAATTTAATATGGAATAAATTTGAGTGATAATAATTAATGATAATAATAATTTAAAATATTAAATTTTATTCTGTTTTATTATTATTAAAAGTAAATTTTGTAATTTATCATTTATAAGAGGGAAACTGAAATAAGTTTTCATTATTAATCAAAATTTAGATTAAGACAAGTGTAAATTGAAGGAGATGGATAAATGGGGCATATAAACATAAACATAGCAAAAGTCATTAAAGTTATTAAGTAAGATGCTACTATCTTCCTTTGTAAATTTACCATGTGAACAAACAATAATGTCTAATAAGAAGTATTGGACTAATTATTTATCTCTTATGTATGTTGGTTTGAATGATTTGATAAATAAAATTCATATATTTCCTATTTGTTATATTATTGATAGATGTTATTAATCCTTAAATGATTTAATTTTCCTCAAAATACTATAATATAACTAACATGTTTTTTTTTTCTAAAAACAAATATATAATATCAAAATCATCAAATAATGTAACTATCATGAATAAGAAGTTCAACTTTTATATTCATATGCAACCTAATTTCCTATTATATCAAATATAATCATTGCACACACAAGCACACAAGAATCATAAGATAACAAAATTAAAACATAACACTATATCATAACACCATCACATTTAATCCATATGTTATGAAATCTTAGACATTATCACGAGAGTTTAAGTCATGATAAACAAGTTTAATCAAAAGTTAACACTTGACATATCTTGAACTCATCGTATCTTAGCTAGTTTACGTTTCTAATGTTAAGATGACTTAAAACATATGCTACCTAATCAGATGTACATTTTCTATTAAGTCATATGTAAACATCTCTCAACTTCTCACAACCTGAAATCATGTCTATGTGATTAGATAAATGTGAAGTCAAGATACTTTCTTTTACCTGAGTTTCATGTTTATTACTATTACTCAAAGCACGATACCATCTTGAATATCCTTATATCACCCATGAATGTTCAAATCTTATATACATATATACTAACATATATACATGTATATAAGCAATCCAACTACAATCCTAAGTGTTGTATGATAATTACATTCATTGTTCACCATCACTAAAGCGATAATGTGGATGCTCACGCTATGAAGAGTGGAGCTCAAGCGACCATTTGGAGCTTGAGCGAGAGAGACCGAGAGAGACCGAGACTACACACTACCTTGTGGAAAGATATCACCTACACAACGTATTAGCTGTTCAAGAAAGGTTGATGGTATTGTACATAGGTTATTGTACTACACATTAGGATGCTTAAAGTAGTGTCATCGTCACCCAAGTAGTGTCATGGCCGCTCAAGAGATGTCATGGTCGCTCAAGTAGTGTCATGGTCAGTCAAGCACCAATGGAGCAATGACTAAACCTTTATAACATGTTGAGAAATATTTAAAAAGTGTATGTCACTCAAGTGTTGTGTTGATGCTTAAGCATGAATTTGACGCTTAGGAGAGGAAGGGTCAGAGACTAATTCGAGCTTTAGAGATATCTTATTCAAACTGCATAAAATTGCTAAAATAAGAATGACATCTCCCCTTAGTGCAACTTGAGGTTGCTCAAGTAATATGATCGACTTTCAAGTGACAATGAACATTGAATATTGATATTGATGCATGATTTATGTGATTAATGATATATGTGTTAATGATGAATGTTGTAAATGTGGTGTATGTGTGTGTGACAGTGTTAAACATGTTAGCCATTAATGTAAATAAGATATTATTGCTTAGGTATTAATTTGATTACATAGATTAAAACATGAGGTAGCTAAAAGGTGAAGAAAATTCATGTGTCAGGTTTAAAGTGACTTAAAGTGGCTGGATAAGTTATTCTTGTCAAAAGTTATTAGTGTCAGTACATGATTAAATATGCAATATGCTTAATACTAACTAAGTTTTTCAAAACACATTGTTTGAAGATTACATAGACATTGCACATTAAAGACATAAGTTTTCCATAACACAATGTTTGAAGATTACATAGACAATAGACATTACACATTGAAGACATTGAAGATGTTACTAAAAATTTTAATATCTTGATAATTTATTTCTACTACTCATTGAGAATGTTATTGAAAAATTTCTTACATTGTGGTGTTGCTATTACAAGATTATAAGATTATATCTCGTATAAGAAAAAGCAAATGACTACTAAATATAGTGAAAATTTACATATTATTATATTATAAATATTATTTTAAACACTTATAACTTATATACATGCATAATTATATTTTAAATAAATAATAAACAATATTTCATTATAAATTAATATTTAAATATAGTTAAAATATATTTTTTATTTTCTATACATAGTTTATTATATTAAAAATTAAATATTAATTAACTTGAATAATTATAAAAATTATACATATATATTATAAATGGAGATAATTTGTATTTATCATGGAGTTTCATTCAAATTACAAGATTAGGATTAAAAGATATTATAAGAGATATAGTCTACTTATTAAAATATGATTTGAATTCAAATAATATTAAACTATTAAATATGTTTTCAGTAGAATACTTTTTTATTTTAATTTCTTAAAAATAAATAACACTATATTAATTTTCTATGTGTTAAATAAAATATTAAATAACTATTTCAAATAATATATATTAATATTATAATATAATAACCATACACATCACTCTACAGAACCCCTTTTATTCTTTTTATTAAATGTTGAAGTCCACAAACCAATAAATATTCTCTTTGTTCAGGGTTGTGCACAAACCAAAAAGAAAAGACCACATAATAAATTATTTTACAAAGAAAATTAATAGAAATTGTTTGAAAATAAAATAAAAGAAACTTACTGGTAAGATCATAAAAAAAATTAAATTTTTTTGTTAGAACAACTAAAATCAAATTGATTAATTTAACAATAATTAAAAGTAGATTCATCAGGTAAGATCATGTTTGCTTCTCATCAAATTAATTACCCTTTTGACTCCTACTCAACATAAAATATGAGTTTACAAGCCAAACTTTCAGATATTAGTTAAGAAATCAACTATTGAAGAATTACATATTGAAGGTTGATAGAAAAGTGAAATTTCATTTGAGGTTGATGTGGAGAGTTGAGAGTCTCAATGAAATACCATAGTAAAATGAGAGAGAAAGAAGAAGAGAGTGAGTTGGAATGGGACAGAAGGCAGAGGGCTACAGTAATTGGCAATTGACAGCATTTAATTTATATTTAAAGGAGAGTGTGTTTTATGAGATATCCAAAATTGTGAGTGTAGTGTGGTATATGGTATAGGGTAGGGAGGTTTTAAGTCCAATAATGTCGTTGTTGGGGTGGTCCTGAAGTGCATCCTCCAAGCAAGTACTATGTGTTTGAGAGAAACGAGGTGGGATTGTGTGGTGACAGAGGGAGGAAGGGGCTTTGAGGGGAGGGAAGAAGGACAAAAACAAACAAATTAAGCTTCAAAGTTGAAAGTTGAAGATGCAGGGACGATTAATGAAGGGGAAGAAAGAAGTTCATGTAAATGTGTGTTGGAGCATTGAATTGAAGGGAAGGGCCCCCAGGGTCCAACATGGGGGACCTCAATCATTGCTCAGGCGCACCTCTCTCTCACCCTTATTGTCAGATATGTAGCTTTCCACTAGCACTTCTTTCTAAGTTCCCATCTTTGACCACTTCTTCTCCAGCTTCAATATTAATTCTAATTTTTTTAATTCCTTTTCAACTGCCTATTCATATATATAATTATTTTTTTTGTCAATTGTTAAGTGAAAATTAGAATTTCTTTTAAATGTCTGAATATGACTCAGGGGCATGAGATTAGTCAGACATGCCAATTTCCTTTTCTGTGAGATGAGATATACCAATTAGTCAAATAAAGGACAATAACATGCATCTATATTTAAATTAAATTCTCAAATAATTCATAATTATAAGTTTTTCTAAAAAAAATGTGGATAATATTACATAAGCGACACAATCGCAATATGATTCATAAAGAGATAAAATAATTAATAGCTAAAATGAATTACCATGACAAACTTTAGTCCCACACATCTTTTTACAAAAGTGAACATTCTTTTTTTTTTTTTCCTCCTTTGTAACACTGAGTAGAAAGGGTTTAACAATAATTAATACAATGATAAAAATATTTATATGTTTGAGCTTTTTTTAGAGAGACAAAAAGAAACTTTGGTACGGATATAAAAAAATAAAATATTATCATCAATTAAAAATTTAAAATAAATTTATCTATATATTATTTACTTTACTCAATATAAAATTTTAACTCACTTTGAAATGAAATGTATTTAGAAAATTTCATACATATTTCCACCGACAATTTATAAACAACCTGATCAAAAGATTAAATTTATTTATCAAATTATCAGCTCATTTATTCTACAACTATCTCTTTATATAATAATTTAGAAAAATGTGGAAATCAATTTTTGTTACTAATATAATAGCATATTTATCTACACACGTATTGCTACTCTTTCCTCTCATTTACACGACACTCACGTACCATATCCCGTCTACTCTGTTTTCCATCCTCTAGTCTTAAACCAACTTAAGATAGTTAAAAAATTATATTGAAGTCTTATATCACCATAGCTAATCAAGAAGCAAGCAATCCAACATTTCTTTTATCAGTCAATCTAGTCTGTGTAGCCAGTAACTTATCTTATTTATTCTTTAAGAGTCTAACTTTCTACTACTAATTAAGTCATTTTATTATTGTTTTTGGCAAAAAGAAAAAAGAAAAAAAAAATATATATATATATATATATTTTTGACCTTTTGATAATCTTATATCTATAAAAAGATTCAAGAGTAACTAATATATAATACTCTTCACATGTTTAAAGATTCACAAAATGATTGCATTACTTTCTTTCCATACATTGAACTCGTTTATGTTAAAAGTCATACATTAATTCTTAAATTTGGGTATTCAAATAAATTTTTTTTTATTCGTATCTCAGTGGTGCTTCTTGTCTTAGTGTGTCTCGTCCTATTTATCGTTTATGCTTATGCTTCTACTTTTTGCTACATTTTGTTTACGATTCCACATTGCAGATTTGATGATACTTTCCATCATCATCTTTTCATTTGCAAAAGCAAAATTTTTATTTTACAATATTTTGCATGGATTAAGGGAATGGACTTAGTTCCCATATCCATTACTTAATAATTTTACGTATGAATAACTCATCTTTACCTACTTTGAATAATATTTGTTATAAAAGAATAATAATTACTTAATAAAAGTAAGAAAAAATACTATTATTCATGAATTAAAGTTAAAATAAATTACATATAATTTTGTTCTTATAAAAATTAACATTAATAAATCATGAACAACATAACACCACTCTTAACACATGTTTTTTCATAGTCAATGTAACTTTTTTTATTTTTATTTATAATCCAACTTTTATTTCATATTTGCTGGGATTTCTTAGTATTTAATTGAATCACTTACCCAAAAGGAATTCTACTGTTAATCTAATATTGACTATTATTTCAATCAATATTTTTATTTTCAATGCGCCACCACTGACGATGGTTAATAGTAAAATTAAAATACAGCATTAGAAAATATGTTAAGGATCTGAAAATAACAAAATAATCCAAAATCAATGAGAATTATATTTACCTCAATTTAAACTAAAAATGTTAAATAAAACTAATACTTATTCATAATTATTTTAATTTGAAGTTTATATTTAATTTATCAGTAAGATTTAAAGTTTAACTTCCGTTCCATCATCCAGTAAATAAGATAAAATAAAATAGTGGTCCCAGTAATTGGTTTAGAAGAGTGTCTATCACCATCAGTATTTATTAGCATATATACAAGAAAAATACATCACGGAAGCATGAATAATAACTAAGAGTTGGGCCAGAGGCATAAATTTCTCCTTCCATAAAAAGTGCCCAGAATTTGTGTGCAGAAAACCTTTTTTCCCGTTGGTACACTGTACCCAACTCTCTGGATTTAATGTCCAACTTTAATACAATTTTTCATTTGATAAACTTGCACACCCATTTCTTTTACAGAAAAATATTGGAAGAGGGTTGAATTTTAAAGGTTCACCCATTAAAATTATGTTTATTTAGAAATGCTCCAACAAGGAAGTTCCTAGTAACCAAACTAAACTTAATTATCCTACACGATGAATATTAAATATGAATTTCCATTTCTGTGACCTGTCATGGAAATAAACAAAAAAGCACCATGCAAAAATTCACTTTCTAACCCACCAGCTGATCAGGAAAGAATTTAGCTTGAAAAGCAAATAAATCAAATGGGACAAACACGAGAACAAGTTCGAAATTAAGAAAACAAAATTATATTTTATTATTGTTTTTTTGTCAATTTTATCAATAAAACAAATATAATTGCATAAACATTTGAAAAGACAAACACATCTATCTCCTCATAAATAGAGACTAAGTTGAAAGGTTTCAAAGAATATATTGGATTTGGACTTATGAATCAAACAAAGCTTTTGCACAATCTTAAGCTAAGATAGATTGGGTGATCCTAGTCTATCATTCAGTGGACGATCCTAATCTAATATCCATTTAAAGTTAACCACTTTTTTCTAACTCGAAAATGATTTTCTATTTTATTATTGTTGAAAAGATATTTTTGAGGCTGTTGCGTAAACTACGTAGCAAATTGTTTCGGAGTAATCAATTATGCATGCCTAGGGTCTCTATTTAATAAATTAAAAAAAGTTGATCACGATCCTAGTAGACTATGAACTGGAACAACTTCTTTTGGAGGAATTTTAATTAATATCCATGAAGATTATTTGTTGTGGGTTATGTGTTAAATTTTATAAATTGAATATGATTTTTCATAAACATCTTCACAAATGAAAATGTAAGTGGTTGAGAGACATCTTCACAAATGAAAATGTAAGTGGTTGAGAAAATCGTAGTATCTGAGAGAATCACATGTAGGACTTGTATGAGTATAAGTATTTATAAGTTCCAATGTTTATTATAAAATACAAATCTAATGTTGGTATATCATAAGTTCTAACAATTCATAATCTCTCAATATCCATTTAATAATTTCTTAATAAACTTTTACTCAGTATACCATCTTAATATTTATTTAATTTTTACCACTTATATAATAAAACTTGCATTTGATAGTTTTAATATCAAAAGACATTTTCGTTATCATAATAAAATTCCTTTCAAGAGTTGTCTTGTACCAGAGCACAAGTATTTTTTTTTTTGCTTTTGTATTATGTATATTTACCATGCCATGCGTAAAAATATTTTATATTTAGTGATGTTATAATGTCTTATTTGACAGAGAATAAATTTTATACTTAACTTAACTTTATAATAATTAAGTTTTGTATAATAATATTAATTTTTACTCATATATTATAGTTTAATTAATATTTTAATTAGTATAAGGTCAATAATATATTTTTATATCATGAAATGAATATATCGAATATAAGAAGATATTTATAGAAAGTTTGGGTAAGATTTAATATTTGCATGATAAAATTTACGTGCTTAAATATTATAATAATATCACATTTCAATTTCATATAAGATCTTTTAACTCTTGTGAGAAAAAGCAGCTTAATACAAGACAAATTATACAAGTCATTATATACTCGCATCAAAGTCAGTTGACAAGTAGAGCGCTTGTTCAATGGCAAAGATTATAATCTATTAAACATAAAGTTATAAAAATGTACAAATATATGTTTACAAATATTAAATTTTATTTATTTTAACCCTTCTTGATCTGATTTCTGTTGTATAGTGCTGAAAGATATTTCACATTGTCTAACTATACATTATTTATATAATTTAAGTATCAACTTGTTTATAAAACTTTCAAAATAGAAAGCAAAAATCTTTAAACATATTACAATCATATCATGCCATCATCCATTGTTGCGAGTTAGTTGCTATCAAAATACTATTTCCATCAAATTTTCTTCAAAAATCCATTGTCGTCCAGCGGTTAGGATATCTGGCTTTCACCCAGGAGACCCGGGTTCGATTCCCGGCAATGGAATTTTCTTTTAGTTTCTTACTTTATAGTTTATTATTTCCCTCACTCAACTGTAATTCAAGAGGCCCAATAGTAAAATATAGGTCCAGCTATGAAACAATAGGCCCAATAACAATAAGTAGTTCACATCTAACTCAACAGATATCACTGGCTTAAAATTTTGATTACTTATTTAAAAGGTAACTTATATTATATTTAGTTTTTCTTTGTACCAAAGCAAGTCTATTGTAACAAATTTGATTTCAGCTAAAAGAGTTTATTTAAAGAAATATATTATTAAACAGAAAAGAAAATTGTGGGGAAAACCTAGGTTTTGATAGTTGAATAATGCATTCTTTCTAAAAGTTCAAAAGTTAATTGTAAACACCTGGAGATATCTCGGGGGCTTACTTTTTTACTTTATATGCAGAGTCAGACCTATATAACTCACCAAAAACAAATATGTTCAGGGTAATTTTATTAAAAATATTGAAAGGTTAGGCTAAACTTTGAAAAATTATTAAAATACATGCTTTGATAAAAGAACATAATACATGCTCTCTACTGGAAAAGTAAAAATCAAAAGTATAGAATGGTTGAACATTTGCTTCAAACTTCAACTTTTTCTCTTAATAGAGACTATTACGAGGTTTATTTTCAATTTTGTAAATTTCTTAATTTAGTCTATTTTTTAAAATTAATTAAATAGATTAAAATGTTACTAATTAACGTGAACTTGACACGATTCTTTTATTTATATTATTATAATTTATCTTGTGAAATTTATAAGTAAAACTAGATTGCTGTTCTTAATTTTCATTTATATATGTTAAGAATCAAGTTGTTTGTAATGTCAAAATTATTAGGACTGATAATAAGAAAAAGTTGAGTACAATAAGTTGTATGATAGCTTTGGTATTTTATATTAAAGAACTTGTGTGGAAACACAGTAAAATTTTATTGCGGAGAAGAAACACATATATTGAATGTTAATTACAACCTGATGTTTCAATTTGGTTCACTTTAGCTTTAGTGGTACTATGCTGATTCTCATGATATACACATAATAAACTTACACATAATAGATAGTTTGTCTTCACTTTTTTTAAATTTTTTAAATGAAAACTTTTCCTATGAAATATTGCATCATATTCCTATCTTAAAGCTTTTAAATTTTTATGTTATGCCACTACCTTATAAAATAATACAACTAAACTTCATTTAATATTTAAGAAATGTGTTTTTCTTGATTACAAAAATGAGTGAAAAGTTACGTGTTTCTTGACACTCTTAACCGTGAAATATTTGTTAGTAGAAATATTTTTATTTTTTATGAAAATATTTCTCCTTATAAAAACATTGAAGGTTCATCCTTTTATTATGAGAACTATATCAAGAAAAATTATTTTAATTTTTTACTTGATCCAACCAAATACAACACTAGTAATAGAGTTCAAATTGAAGAAATTGAGACAAATCAATATAATGTTGATCAAAACTGTAACAACGACAATAGATATTCGTAGTATCAATAAAATTGCAATGTCGATAAGGCCAATGATGTTAGCAACAACATAGAAATTAATCAACATGACAATGACAATGTTGACTGTCTTAGATGCTCCAACAGGACTAAAAAACTACCAAATTTTCTAAATGAGTATCATCACAACATCAACAATTCTACTCAAATCAATCCAAAAGGTAAAATTAGGTATCCTATTTCTTTTGTTTTGTCTTATAATTAATTATTTAATAAGCACTTACATTTCTTCATAGCTATTTCATCTCACTGAACCGAGAAATTTTAAGGAGGCTTACAAGTATCTTGAATGGACTACTGCTATGAAGAAGGAACTGTAAGTTCTTCAAGTAAATAAAACTTAGTATTCGACCAAGTTATATGAGAACAAGGTTCCCATTGACCGTAAATGGGTCTATAAAATTAAATACAAGTCAGACGAATCCGTTGAGAGATACTAGACCTGCTTGGTTGCAAAAGGCTTCACACAAATTGAATGTTGATAATGCTTTTCTGCACGAAGATCTCAATGAAGAAGTTCATGTGATTCCTTCTCCAAAGTCTTTATTTTATATCATATCAAGTTTGTAAACTAAGTAAGTCCTTATATGAGTTAAAACAAGCCAACCCAACCGACAATGGTTTTCCAAACTTCCATTCTTTTTTATTTCTATTGGCTTTATTTAATCTAAGTTGGATCACCCCCTTTTATTAAGAAAATAGAAACTATTTTTCTCTTTGCTTGTATATGTAGATGATGTTATCCTTATTGAAAATTCATTGATGGACATTGAAGAATTAAACAGATTCTTAACAAAGCCTTCAAAATCAGAAAAATTTGGGGAGTCAAAATTATTTTTTTTTGGTTAGAAGTTGCCCCATCTAGATTTTGATAGTTGAATAATGTATTCTTTATAGAAGTTGCACAATCTAATCATATACAAAAAGTGTAAGACTTTGAAGATTAAAAAACGTGTTTGATAGAAAGGTTAAGATATAACTTGAATTTCGATAATACATTTTACAAGGTTATGTTTATTTATGGAACAATTAACAACATTCATAATATAAGAAGATCAAATAAACTAGATATTAATTTATTTCAGTAACTTATAAATTAGTTTGACCAACATTGTTTAGTAAGGTATTTAAATAGTTTATTTTATGAGTTTCTAGCGTGTAAGTTACTTTAGTTCAATTGTAGTTTATTTCATTTTCTTTCATTATTATTTTATATTTTAATGTATTTTTTATTATCTTCAATTTATTTTATCTAATATTATGTATTTTTTTTTTAATTTTATAGAAAGAATTAATGAGTGCACTGTTATTTTTATTTCTTGAGTTACTTTTAATTTTTTATACACTTCAAATTAAAAAAATTAACATTTAACATTACAATTTGAAGTAATTAATGTTTCAATACATTATTATATATGAGAATTACACAAAATATAATTTGTAAGAAAGAAACTTAATGTAACAGTAGTTTAAGTTAATAAATAAAATAATTTAATTTTTAAAAATAAATAAAATTAAAATTGAATAATGTTATTTATATAACTATTTTAAATAAAATGAATGATTGAAACTAAAAAAGCATGCACTACTTTCAAAAAACCAAATAGAAATATTAATTTTTTTAATAAACATTTAATTACTTAAAAAAATTTAGAATTATAATTACGAAATAATATAATTTTGTCTATTTTTTTATTTATACAATAAAATTTAAGTAACTATGTCCTCTTATGTCATTTATATTTATCAATAAACTTTGTTCATTAGTCTTACCAAACATTTTTAATCAATATACTAGTTTATCTATTAAAAACTTACAAGTATTTTTGTTGTCTCTTTTAATGAATAGTTAAAAGTTGAATTATTAATAACAATCCATTGTCGTCCAGCGGTTAGGATATCTGGCTTTCACCCAGGAGACCCGGGTTCGATTCCCGGCAATGGAATTTTTAAGATCAAGTATTTTTGTTCATTAAAAATGTTTATATGACTAACATTTAAGGGCATCTAGCATTTTATAGGATTTTTAAATAACCAAAACATGTCATGCACATCTTATTACATACATATACTTTTTGTGAATCTAATTTATTATAAACTTATATTTTAAAACATACAATATATTGTTATGAAGGCACATTAAATTTAAATAATTTGTATTATTGTACCAAAATATATATGATTAATTGACAATCAATGTCAATTCTTTGCAAGAAAACCTCCAAGCAACAAATTGTGGTTCATATATATTATAGTTTCACCACTCTTATTTTAATTTTAAAAAAAAATGCTTTACACTTCAGGTATAAGGATCGAAGTCCCTAAACATTCACCTAGAAATCATGTTTGTACCTAAAATACATTTTCTATTTAAAATTGTTCACAACATTACATGCAAAATTATTTTCAATATTGACTTGATTTTGATTTCATCGTTTTTCATCTTTAACGTAATGTATTAAGATTTTTTTCTTTTTTAAAAAAAAAAAAATCTTTTACCCAATGTTACATGTAGAATTTAATCTTGTCTATGGACTCTCATGAAATTAACATCTAAGTATTATTTAAGAGTTATTGTATCTTTGATAGGGTCATCTTGATTTTTGGCTATTTTTCGGAGAATGCTTATCCATGAAATCATTGAATCTGCCATACTTCATGCAAGTTTCAGATAGAGTAGATTATCCAACAGTGACATAATTTTTTTAATGGAGTATTTGTTTGTATATGTCATTTAGCGCTAAGGATAATGACAACTATTTTAGCTAATGATTTTTTTTTTCAAATTCTTTGTTTACTCTCACTACCTTCCCAATGTTTAAAAAATGTTTGGTCAAAATGATAAAAAAAAATTGGTGCATCTATTATGTGAAGTATTAACACTTTAGATTGAATACAACTTAGAGGAAAAAACCATTTATTTACTTGAATGGAAAGAGACAATAATGCCACACACTTTCTTCTAATACATTTTTCATTATTAGTAAAAATTTATTAAAGATGACAAAAACATGAATGAATTCAAGGATAAAACCCATATAATCTCTTACTTTAATTAAATTTCAACTACTAGTAAAAAATGTGTTTAGAAGGAAGTGTGTTCATAGAATATCTCACAAGGCATAAAAAGATGGCCACATAACTTATCTATAGACAACTTCCACTTCCCTATAGAGGCAAAATACAACTAAGATTGATGGCAGATATTTGCAAACCCCATATATTCATTATTTTCCATCTTCTCAACCATGTTCTCAATTCCCACTCCACCTGTGATACCCAAAAAGGGAACATAAGTATGTTTGAATAGTAAACCAATCAACAAAAGGCATAATCATGGAATAGAATGCCAAAAAACTTCCAATTAAAATCATGGAGATTACCTAAACTGATTGCACTCAAAAAAATGGTGAAAGCTAGAACAAAGATGATGATGGATGCTCGTCCGAAGATAGCAATTATCTTTCTCACCACATGCTGCCCAGTTAACGCAGCTATGGTTGCAATCAAAATAAAGTAACAAGCTGCATATCCACCCCCATCCCATAAGAAGAAACACATTAGTACCTTTCACAAATCACCTCTTCAAATACTAAACAAAAAACCAATCTGAGTCTAGTGCAACTATTGTATCTTTATTCTTTGGATAGCAAGAAAAATGACACATGGTTGAAAAGTAACATTAATTTTTTAGGTGCCATTTTTCTGTTAAAGGGGATTTGGATCCTTATATGGGGTGGGAGATCTTTATTTCAATCCAAAATTAAAGAAAGGAGATGGCAAAGTACATTGGCTTTAGTTGGAGTTTCTCAATTATCTTTCCTGAAATATGCTACACATTGATATTCAGGAATGATTTTATTTAGTTCAAGTTTTCTGCTTCTTACCATAGGGAACTGGGAAGCGTTCTAGAAGATAGTATTGTACCACTGACATGGAGGAAGAAAAAACCATAGCAAAAGTTGATGTAGCACTAGCAACCTGCCACAGAGGACACAAGCATAAAGGCTATATTTTCATGTCTGATTGTTCTGGGAAATCTCAAGAGTAGTAAATGTTCAAGAAGGGATGAGTGTACCTGAGGAGGAATTCCCAACTCAAGAAAGAGTGGCCCCAAAATGAAGCCACCACCAAGACCAAGCAGTCCACTAACTATACCAGCTATTATTCCACAGGAACAGTAAAGGCAGATCTTGTGAAGCTTCTTCCAATCTGTAATTTCCTTTTCCTTTGATGCAATCGCTCTAGTTCCATTGCACAAGCATATGGCTTCATAAAGCGTAACAGAGACTGCAATAGGCACCTTAAAGTGACAAATAGGCAAGCCAAAGTTCATTTAGACCATATGGAGAAATGCTATTATACAATTTTGAGCAAAGATGTGAACTTCAGCTTAAGAAATCAGCCTTTACACACATACAGGCATACTATATATCATAATTTTCTTTTATATATGTTGCCAATAAAGTTGAGGGAAAATTTCTTATATATTATCTTGATTCAGGTTGTCTGTCTTCTTTCTTTGTAGTCATTTGATAGTTTGTAGTAAATTAGTAATTTACTTCGCTAAATATTTTCAATTCACTAGTAATTTTCAGTTCTACAGTTACCGTATCCAAACTGGTGTACGAAGTACACAGCTAGAAATAATAGCGGAAGCCCACACACACATATATTTATGTAAGTAGAATGTTTACCTGCAGGGAATTAAGAATCCAGTACAGTATGGAGCAAGTTTTGCTGTATGTCTGCATTGAAACAAATACATATTCAATAAGCATACAGTGTTTCGTTAGATCAAGCTTTTATCACTTAACAAAATCCGCAGATTTGAACCTATGACTTTTGATACCACTTGTTGGATTTAAATCTTTTCACTAAATTAAAAAGGCTTTAGTTGAAGTAAGGGTGTAACTTTATTTTTCAAAAAATTTGTAAGAATTGAATCAAGCTTAAGGGCCTTATTGGGATATAAAATTGAAGTTGCATCAAATCGTAAAGGAGATTTAGAGCACGCAAATATAAAACCAAAGATCCTCAATCCTCGCCTTTGTTTAAGCAACATATTTTAATACAAAGTGGTATGAATTTATTGCAAGGATTGACTATAGGATAAAAGAAATAGGATGATTCAAATAAATAGCACCTTTTTTATTTTGCATCAGATTGAGTACATAAATTTCAAAACCCACAACTGCATGCCTGTGACTGAATTAGAAAAGCAAACCAAGTATAAAAAATTAACTACCTTTATAATCTGGACAATGAGAAATGCCACCCAGACATAGACAAGGACTAGTAATTCTTTCCAGTAGATGTTCTTTAGTAATGGGACCTGCACACCAGAATTTAACACTGGTTATAAGGCTAAATAAAACTTCAATAAAGTTCCTGTGAGGAATGCCTTGAATGGCAATTGGAATCACCTTCTCATCTCGTGGATCAGTCAAACCAGCTGGTAGTGGCTTATAGTCTTCTTCTTCAGAATCATCTGCATTAAGGGGCAGGGGCAATATTGTTTCAATTGTAATATTAGAGAGATTTTTTACTAGTTTATTCAAATGATAATTATGAAATGAAAAGGTAACCAGTTCATAGTTCTTGTGTATAACGAATATCAATTTGTCATAAGTTTTCAATCATTTGTTCTCCCAAATGAAGTTTTACGGAATGATTTTCCTTATCTTTCCTTAAGTTGTACGAATCAAAAAACCTAGCCGTAAAGAAACTCAAATGAAGTTCTACTTACGATGGCAAAATAGGAGTGAAAAAAAAAAAAAAATGGGACTCCCTGTTCTCTATAATTATGCATTATCTATCCGTTTAATCTTGCAAGGTAAAACCATAAAGAAAAGAAACCAAATTTCTCCCGTTACAAATTTGTAACACTGATCTCATGCCTAAAATAGGTCCTATAAGGGAAAAGAATATGTTCTGATATGATAAATCTTATATCTCTATTTTTTCAGCATTATGATTTTTTATTTATTTTTTGCTTCTTGTAGTTTTCAGATTTTGCAGTAATCTTTTACGTAGTTGCTGAAAGTTTCTCTATATTTTATAGGAAGGTTTGCAGGGACTTACAACCAGGAGGAGAATCTGATTCCAACATCTTAGCTGCTTCCTGAAATTTCGGTAGCAAAATCATCTATATATCAAGCAGAAAATAATAGAGCTTCAAAAGTTTTAGAGTGCATAAAGATAAGTTTACCCTCTTCATAAGTGTTTCCTTTTTCCATGTATCTATGCCTTTGAACAAAGCTTTGGTGGATGTAGCTACAACCGGTTGGTTTCATTAGAAATCAGACAAATTATAGTAAGATATTAACAGGAAATCAATCATGTCATGTGTACTATGTAGCATAAGCTGGTTAATAAATTTAAAAAAAAAAAAAAAAACTAATAAAAAAGAAGTTTTAATTTAAAGAAAAATAAAAAAAAAAATATAAAAAAAAGGAATCTATACAAAAAAAAAAAAAAAAAAGAGCACCTACAAAAAAAAATTTTAATAATATTCTATTAAAAAATTTAAAAAAAAAAAAAAAAAACTAATAACATGGAAGTTTCACTTTTAAGATCCATGAAAATAGGATTCTTAAATGAAGGAATCTATACAAAAACACAGACACAGCAGAGCACTTTCACAAACAGATTTTTGAGACTGCCCCAAGACAATTTAATTAATTCAAAAGGTTGTGGTTATGGAAAGTGAATATTACCAATAAATAAGATGATAAGCAAAACGGTGACCATCCAATCAGCAAACATGACATTAAATGCAACACCAATGCTTATTCCTAGCATTAGCATAGGCTGGAAGAGCAAAGCCAGATCATAATCTATAACTGGCAAGTCTAGCGTTGGGTGTCTAAACCTCAGGTTGTAATATACAGTTGATACCGCTGCTCCCATAATCATACCTGCAATTTCAAAATAATAACAGTTAAACACCCAATGAACACACACACACACACATGAATTTAGTCTCCAAATTGAGTTTGAAGCCAAACATTGCCAAAAATTGCAATTACTAACACTTAGAAATGGCAGTGGAAGACTTAGCATCAAAGCCTATGATCAAAGTGAGCATTGGGATAAAAATTCCTCCACCTCCAACGCCACCTACGCTACCCAATGCAGCTCCAAAAAATCCAACGATTGACCCTACCACAATTCTCCAACCGAACTTCATCTCCTGCATTCAGACCAAAATGCCAATACCATGAAACAAATAAGTAGCTACAAACATACATAACCATGGTCCAAAAATTGACTCGTGTGAAAATGTGTTTGATAAACTCACAGGCCAAACATGGTCATTGGAAGAATCTCCTCCATCGTTCCAAAAGAAATCAATTATGCTTCTCAAAACTCCTTGTCTTTCTTTGGCAGCAAAACTCTCGTGGTTTCGGTCTTTCAAAACTCTTTCTGCTGAACTCACATTGTAGGCCATAATAAGGCTCCACGAGACCAGCCATATTGCGGTTGCTGCTGCTCTTGAAATCTTCTTTTTCATTGGAATGGCCATGTGTGGATGGTGCGATGTAGAAAGAGTAATAGGACCAATGCTACACTTCTCTCTCTCTCAACGTGTTATTCTTTTTCTCTGTGGTTATTTGTTTATGCTGGTTCTACAAGTATGGTTGATGGAGGAAACTACGAAAGGTAAGGACTAAAGAGTACATTGATAAGTAGCATCATTCTCTCCCTCTTTTAGGCCAATGAATCTCCCTATTTATCCTTGCCTATAGCTTGATCCAGTGTACTGTAATTGCATCGATTCTAAAAGATTCTCTTCACACTGCTGTTTTTTATGTACCCGTGTCTTAATCAACGCATTAGTAATGTTTTGCCTTTCAAACACTTTCCTTTTTTCGACCTTTTCTGTTATCTGTTTCAATTGGATTAACTTACATTTTTTTTACACTCTCATCATATGAACAAATATCTGTCTCATCATACAGTTTTCAATTTCCTTTCTCTACGGAGAAGAATTTCTATACATACATTTTAAGTGATTACGGGATTTCATATCATAAATACCGTGGCACGTCAAAAGTTTGAAAACAAAAAAAAATAGTCAAATCGTGTTAAATCTTCTCTGGTCAAACAAGAACCCAAACATTTTGTTCTAACATTACACCGTTTTCTTTTCATCTAAAGTAAATTGCAGAAAAATATAATATGACGAAATAAACATTGGCAATGATATAATTATCAAAAACACAACACAGTACTTTCCTTGTAGGAAGCTTCATGAGAGAAGTTTAAACAATTAGGAGGAACCTAGCTCTCAACTTAACGTTCAAGCACTCAACGCAGCAAAACTATGAAGCTTCATGGTAATTTCATTTGCTTTCAGCTTTGGTTTATCGTTTACTGAGTTGCATAGCAAAACACCAACAGAAAGAAAAAGACAAATAAAATAGAGTTACACTATATATAGTGCCAACCATTGCTTTCTCTTTCCTCTGATTGGGTGGATAGGGGAGGATCGTTAAATGGCTTTTTCTTTCCAAATGTTTCCATGAATCCTGAAAACAAGTTGCAAGATGAAAATAAGCATAGTCAAGCTCCTAAGGAACTTTCTTTCGCAATTATTATATTATGAGTCCCCACTCACTCACCCTAAAAAATTATTTGATTGATTGAATTGGTTACAAAAGGGAAGTGAAACGCTATTTGCATTAAAAAAAAAGTTCATCCTCATTAACCATAAAATGGCATGCATTCACAATCACACCACACAACTCAGTCCCTAATCAAGAGAAATAGTTTGTTATAAATAAAAAACATTGGTGCGTAGACATTGTATAATAATTTTCAAAGCTTATGGGTACTACTACAAGTAAAAACATGTCCAACAAAATCGTATATTCATCTTGTAGAACAAATAAAATCGTGAGGCCAAAATTTCGCCCCAACACGGAGGAACCGTAAGGCAAAGTCGTGATATTTTGAATTCGTGAAAATTCGCCAATTATATTATCATTTTGCTCCCTCGGTGAGCAACTTTTTTAAAAAACTATCCAAATAAAACCATTTCCAAAATATCTACCCAATTAGACTGCTTTCTCATTCATAATCACAAATTGATGCTTAGGAGTTTACTTTCTCTCCTTTATGTCGTCAGCAGTAGGAAAATATATAGAGTTTATAATTATTAAAAATATTTTTGATAAGAACTAAGTGGTTATGATTAATAACTATTAATATTTCATTTGAATTTATGAGTCATATTAAAAAAAAGATATAAAATATAATTATGAGTAATAATAATAATTACAAATAACTTTAAATTATGTTAAAGTAAAATAAATCAAACTATTTAAAATAATAAAAGTTTATTTTGGAATATCAAATTTAAAATGTTAATTTAAATTTGTATACAATGAATTGAAAATGATTATTAACTAAAATCATAGTTACATTTTTTTAATATTAATAATTAACATTAGTAATTAAAATGTATGTCATAATAAAATAAAATAAAATTATTAATTTCAAAATTATATTTATTAATAACAAAAATTATAAAGTTAAATTATTATTTTTAATTATATATAAAAATATTATAATTAATTTTTATCATTAATTGTTTTTATAGAATGGATAATATTAAAAGTATATTTATTGTGAAAAAGAGAAAAGAAAATAAGAACTTTTGGTGAAGTTTATGAAGAAGGGAAGTTATTGGGTTTTATTTTGTTAATTATAAGTTAAAAATTTTATAAACCGTAATTGTTTGTGTAGCTTTTATGTATTTTATTTGAATAATATTATTTAAGGGTTACTAATCAGTATGGACAATGTTAAGAATATATCATAAAAATACGAAAAGAAAACATACATTTTATTGATTAAATAAATTGAACCATAATATAAGACATTAAATTTAGATCCGCACTTGTTTTTGAATTTATGTATGGGGATGGTCGATACTCTTATTTTTAGTATCACTTGGTATGTGAGAATAAGAGAAGGTTTTTCCATGGTTCTATTTCTTAATATCTATTTCTATTTTTCTTTATTTTGATCCACCCTTAAAAGTTATCAGCATCTCAAGATATAGGTGATCCGTGTAAGTTTCACTCAAGTGTCTACCTCTTTATTCAAATTTACTATGTTGTAATAATAATTAATCAATCATTTTATATGTTTGTGCACAAAATTAAAAAATTACTCATAAATAAATAAGAAATTCGTTGTTAAAAAAAAGTTATCCATATTCACACCTTTAATGTGTATTCTTAAATCACTCATCAAGTTTTGTGCAATTCATAAAATACAATGTACATATATAAAATTTTATTTTATCCGGTCACTGTTCTTTTGTGAGTATGCACTTTGTATAGATTTGTGACATTTCAAAATGAAAAAAAAGTTATCATAATGTGATATTCATGTATATGTTTCTAAAAAAGAATCACATATCAATCGTCTCACCTTCAACTACAACAAAGATAACAAGGAGTATATCGGTGCATCTATCCATGATCACCATTAACATCTCTTTGTATTTTCAACACTGAAGCATTACATCATCTAGAACAAGTGACTAATCATACTAAAAATCATCAATGTATGGTTTAAAAGTTAAGAACATATTCATAAGGAAAACTTGGTCTTAACCTAACTATTTTTCTTGATACATGGGCCATTTATTTATATTTCAAATAAAATTCGAAGTTGACAACTCGATGGCTCTTAATAAATGTCAAAATTATTTTTTATGAATCCTTAGTAGTCATAGATATTTTCGATGGGGATTTTTACTCAACCATGCCTTTTGTAAGTCAGGATGTATCCACAAATGAATTATATAAGCAGCGATGGTAGAGATTTGAGTGAATGAATTGGCTTTCTCAATTTCACAGATGGTTTGTGAAATGATTCGTAACTCCAACTTGTGGTATGTGAAATTAATTAAGAGACACAATTGTGGTTAACTTCTAAATTCGTAAACTCCCAACATGAGATATTATTCAACATGAGATATTATTCAAGAGTCACTTTTCATGATCAGACCCTTGTCCTATGTGTCAAGAAAAAAAGGTGTTAGGATTGCTTATGACTTGATCTATGTAACAAATTCATTATGCATTATCAGAGACATTGCTCACGAGTCCTTGTTCATGGTCAAATTTCTTATTCATGTCACATAACCTTGTATTATGCACTAAGAAACAAGGGTTAAGATCATATTGGAATTGATTAAAGCAATTGATTCACTAGGCGTGACTTTCACAAGTAACTATTCATGGTTAGGTTTTGAACTTATGTCACAAAACCTTGTTATATACATAAACAATAGATGAGGGTCAGGATTACATCTACACTGATTAACACACCATAATCACTCCATATGATCAAGACATTGTTCACAAGTCAATGTTCATGGTAAGATTCTTGATAGGTGTCAGTAAACCTTGTCTTAATCGTTAGGAAAAAGCAAGGGACATTATTACATTTGGGTTGATCGATGCATTAGAGTTTTTTTTGTGCGACCCAAAGCATTCTTCATTTGTCACTTTTTATGGTTAGATTCTTGATCTGTGTCATGGAACACTGTCCTATGCTTGAGGAAGAAGCAAGAGTCAGGATTTGATTTTTGTTGATCAACATACCATTTGATAAAGTTGTTACCTTCACAAAAGTCTCATCTAAGTTAGTCTAAACTTTGAAACTTTGTTCTTGTATCTCTACACTTTCTAAAGTTTTTTCATTTAAACAAAATGTTGTTGGGAAAGCAACATGAACACATGTTTCCCTTTATTTATACTATGATAAATTCATGATATTTTTGCTTACCATTACCCTATTTTCCATCATTGCATATTCATCGTTGCATAATTTGTTAATTATCGTAGTACCCTCAAAATAATATTGTGAAGTCTTGTTATCATTAAATGTTGGAACCATGCCTTCTAATTCAAAGGTGAATCATGTCTTAGTAATCATTATGATGGAGAGGCATAAACTTGAGACTCATATTCCATCTTCTAAATTGTAAATATACCATAACATTATGGCCGTTATGAACTGAGAGTTGATGGATTTTGAACCACAATGTTTAATGGGAAAAGAATGTGAACTATATCTAAGTGTCCTATCAATAAAAGAAAATATGCTCTCAAGTTAAACTAAAGTGTCAAAGAAATGTGGAACATGTATCTTGTGTTGTCACTAATAGATTAAGAAAGATGTACAATTTATGATAATGAAAATTACAAAACTCCAATTTTAGGAGATTTTAACACTCTCGTCAAAGGATTTACCGATGGAGGTTTGACAAATTCCAATCATAAGGATGATTTTAAATTTATATTCTATAACCAACAGACTTGTAAAGAAAAGGAATTATGCAAACTATAACCTTAGAAGTTGTAAACATGAATTGATATGAGAGGTTTGACAACAAATATCAGAAACATAATTGTAGGACTTACACTAAAATTACAAGGCCTAAAGTGTAATTATTTTTAAAGAAGAAAATAAATGTGTTTATCCCAATCAATTATCATTGATTGGCAGTAGATTAAGAACCTATAAAATCACAGGACGTAGTGCAAGATAACTTTTGATGGGAATTCATAAAAGAGATTTTGGTAATGATAATATAATATGTAGAATGACAATTTTGACAATTATAAGGGGCTATCTTTTATATAAGCACACTTGTATAGATTACAAGATTAAAATGTGTAAATCAGAAATATGGAAGAAACATGAAAAGTAGGTCCACAAGTTCTAATAATATAAATTAAACTCAGTTAGATGTTATATAAAAGGTTAGAATTAACTAATCATTTCCAGACTACACATTCTAGAATTACCATGTGTTTGTTTTTTTTTTCAGATCTTTTTGCTTGAATAAGTGGCAACCTAAGTGCAAAATGAAAACAATATTTTTGCGTGAAATTTTCTTGTAGAAGGGAAGGCAAGAGTGAAACCCAACAATAACACAAAATTTTGGACCAAGTGTTACTTGTTGCATAAAATAGTTGAAATGACCCATATCATTTTTACATATTATAAGTTTTATGGAGTATATGAAGAATGCATAGAGATTTTTTTATTGATAAAAAGAATTATATAAATGTCAAGCACAAAAGGGGTGTTTCAATCCTTACACATACAAAACTAAGTTATTTAGTTTAGTGTTTTGGCTATGACAAACACTACATAGAACACATATTAATCAACTAATAGACCTGCCAACCCCATAACACTTTCACAACCTACAATTGAAACAAAGTAATAGACATTAATGAATATTTTTTCTTTCCTAGCCTATCATATAACACATAAAGTTTAATAACACAATAACAATGAGGCAATCTTCGGATCCAAAACACTGATCATATATATGTTGGAATGCATTTCTTCAATATTGTTTGTTGGGAACCACTGAATCAAGATCTTATAAGAATGGTCCAACCTGTTGTGAACTTGTTTGTCCATTCCTACATTTTATGTTTTCTATCTCCAAGCCTTAGAATCTTATGAGTTGGTTATGTGTAGCTAGATAATAAGTATGGACAATTTCTACAATAGTGACCTTATCACATCGGGTTTGACACTTGTCAATAACCTACATGGTATATTGACATTCTCCCAATGTTACTATATGTCCAAGAATTCCTATATTGGATTGAAACAAATAAATCTGGGCTATGCAGCCTGATAACACTTAGCGACAAGTTCTACCTAATTCTTGTATTAGTCGATTCATTCTATATTGTTTGTCCCCTGCATCCAACATTTACCTTATTACTTTTAATACATATTTCATACTTTCAAAAGGTCTCGGCTGCTCTTTCTAACCCCAGACAACCCAACACCTATATGCATTCGTAGTATTATAGAATCCACCATATCATAAACTAAGATTAGTTTATTCCCTTAAGCATAATACTGGATTCAAGCACCAATTTGAATAGGTGAAATTGGCTTTTTCATACATCTTAGTTATCCATGTTCAAGTTTTTATTTGAGCTGATGCAAACACCTCCTCTACATTCACACTATCTTAACCGATTACCAATACTAAAAAAAATTTAATTGGCTTTTTCTTTCTTAGTTTTTAATCTAAACGAGTTGTACATACACCTAGTACATGTTGCTCGATGTTAAAAGCATCTCCGAAGAGCTGGGGATTGCCAATTTCTAAAACAAATTATTTCATGTGTTTTATCCGCCCGCTGGTCTACGATTAGGTATTTTCCTGGAGGTTTTTATTGTATCAATCTACCCCTGGATGATTCTTGTTGAAGCATATAACATTGTTTCTAAACATCCATATGTTCCAAACTATACCCACCCACACTATTCTCCACACATTGTTGCATTTAAGGCCTACATCCCTTATCTCAAAGCTTTAAAAGTGCTCCTTAGCCCTTCAATGATGGACAAATTTTACTCCTATCCATAAGTCATACATATACCATATTTTGCTAACCTCCTTACATGTGAAAAACAAGTGACTTATTATTTCTTCTTTTGCCTGACATATAATACACATATGGTTATTCACCACTGAACCCATTTTTAGGAGGTTCTCATATGTGGGTAGCTTATCTAAAAGAACCCTCCAAGCACAAAATTGAGATGTAGGTAATGCCATGATTTTTCAAAATTTACTATATAGTTGCTCATCTTCCCCACTCAGTCCCTACCTAAGCTTACTATAAGCTGACCTTATTGAATACAATGCATTTCCTTCTCCTTCCAAGTCCATTCATCATCCAAGTCCCTCTTAAGCAAACAATTTTACATCTGCTATAAAACTCCTCTACTATTGATTTTTCCCACTCAAACCAACTTCTCCTACATCTAATTTTTCATTTCCACTTATTGGCACGCCATGCCCCTGCATTATTCACTTTAGAATCCTTTTGGCAAGAGTTGGCATAAAATTCTAGGGTATTTCTCTTTTAAATTAAATTGTCTTACCCATTTATCCTCTCACAACAATACCTTATCACCTGAGCCCAATTTCCAGTCAATATTATCATTGAACCAATTACCTTCTAATCATTCTCCACACACTTTTCTAAGGTATCTCCACCATCTAGATTCGTAAGATCTATCCTTGCTATCATCTGGACTTCGCCTTGACCCATACTTAGACTCTAATATTTCCTTCTCGTCCTTTCCTAACCTCCACTTCCATTTTCCTAATAATGTCTTATTGAACCTTTTTAGGTCAAATATTCCTAACACACCTTCTTGCTTACTTTTTGCATATAGTGCCCCACTTTACACTAACTATATTATGTTTTTCTTACCGCCCAATCCATAAGAAATCTCTCTATATGTGTATAATTTGTATCCTAACACACCGTGGTAACTTGAAAATTAAAAGCAAAAATGATGACATTATCGATAATATTGACTAAATCAACCATACTAAATCAACCATATTCTACCTGCTAGGGAAATGAACTTTCCTTTCCATCTTGTGAATCCTTTCCTAATCTTTGTAACCATCCCTTCCCATAAATCTTTTCTCCTGTGATTACCTCCAATATTCACTCTAAGAAAATGGTAGTACATAATGTTGCATTTAGCAATGCAGCAAACCTATGTAATTGGTGCATTTTCACTCCTATTCCAACAATCATACTTTTTTGATAATTAACTTTTAGCCTCAATGCTAATTGGAAGCACCACAAAATGTTTTTGAGACCAACTATATTCGGACTACTAGCCCTAAGCACAAATTGTAACATGCCAATCCTAATCTCATTCTTCCCCACCTTTACTCCCTTTAGTATTCCTTTGTTCTCTACCTATCTCACAGCCCCTGCCAGCCCTTTAGTTGCTATTAAAAATAGAAAATGGGCTAGAGGATCTCTCTATCTAAGCCCTTTATGTGGTTTAAACTCTGTAGTAGGAGTTCCATTCATTAAAATTGATATTGTTAATGATCTGAGACAACCTTCGATCCACTTTATGCACTTATTACAAAATCTTAATCTCTATAACATATACATCAAATATATGTTTTTTTCAAAATCAACTTTAAGAACCACTTACTCTTTTTTTTTCTATTCATTTCATCTATTACTTCATTTGCCACCACCACCGAATCTAATAGTCCCTTGTATTCTAGGAAAGAATACTACTTCTCATCTATGACTTTATAGACAACCAATTTCAGCCTCCTAGCAAGTATTTTTCATATAATTGTATACACACATCCTACTAATATAATCAATATATATTCATATTCAGACCATGAGGTTTTCAAGCTTTTGGAATTAAGGTAATAAATGAAGCATTTGTGCTTCTTGGCTAGCAGCCCATGCTATGAAAATACTGAACTGATTTTGATAATATTCCCCTTAACTATATCCACGCAGTTTTAATGAAATTAAAGTTAAAATCATCTACCTCTGAGCTTTTACTCCCTTCACTCCCACACAACCCGTTTGACCTTTTCCCCAGAAGAACTTTTAGTGAGTCTTATATTGTTCTCTTTCTGTAATTATAATTATTTATGTAATTATTAATTAATTATATGCACGTTAATTATAGTTTGAAAGTGCATTTATAATATTTACTATATATAGTGATTTTGCCTATATATGAGCTGAATAGTTTAATTGTCTTTTATACATACACATATATAAATTGGGGCTTAAAATAGGTTGAAATAAACTTCTTTTTTCTTAGAAAAAGATTGAAATAAACATGATTTATTATATCTTAAAGTGTAACAGTTAAATTCACGAGTAACAGAATTTGCAGATGCAACAGAAAATTGTGAATAACATAATAACTACTATATACTAAATTCTTATCATTTTTAAAGAACTAATTAGTTACATGTATAACCACCAACCATAATGTGGGTTAACAAAAAACTTGCTAGTTATACCTAAATGGACTCTACAATTTTATCAATCTCTAAAAAATTGCATATAATAATGCCAAATCACAAGATAAATCAACAATTAAAAGAATGTTACATTAATAGCGCCTTGTAACGTGCATCTCAAACATACTAGTAGGGTCACAAAACCAAATCATTCATTCCCCATTTCCTATATAGTATGAGGTCCCACTTCACATATAAACCAACGAAATAGATAAAAATAACAACCACAGTGGTAAAATTGTTGATCTTTTTTTTATCTTCCTAATGCTTGAGAACTACTTTTGGTATTGTGACTTGAGATTAGGGAAAAAGTTAAATATGCGACATAATTATGTCACAAGGATGATCCAAAGTTAGCTGAGAATTGTGTCGTTTTGATTCAGTATTCCAAACTTGGGTTTGAGGTTTCTAATGATAACCCATCTCCTTACTGGTAAGCTCACCACTGTCATTGAATTCTTGGCTCGACATTATTGCCTGCCTGAACTTTAGCATATCAGCATTGTATTGCATGGTATCATATTCTGAGCTTGCAGATGAAGAAGCGTAAGCACTGCTATTCCCATGACTATTCCCATTTCCATTTCCTGCAAGTTTCATTCCATCTTTCAAGTCTTCCAATGAGACATCTCCTTCCAGTGCCCTCACAATCTGCCCATAGTTAAGTCACACATACATTAAATGAATAAATATAAATTCACACCACTATAACTTTTCATAATGTAAAATTTTGCATGCATGTCCACCAAAACTATCATTTTTCTAAAAGAATCTGTCATTGAACTCCCAAGTATATAAATGACAAAAACCCCACATCCCATTTATACATATTGTTTTCAATGGCAATAGCAATAGCAATTTTGTTGTGGTGGAACTATCCACGACGACAACACTTCATTATTACGATGTAAATTATTATAATCATATAAAATGTCGTATTGCAATGTAGTTGTATGGAGTCATAATGGAACTCCAACACCAATTTGTTTCATTTTTGTTAAAAAAAGAAAACAAAACTTTAATTGGTAATATGATCAAAAAGGTGTGATTGTGTGAAATGTTGAAGCGCAAGAGATATTTAAAATCATGGTAATGCATTTTCTGTCAAATTCTACATTAGTAACTTATGGCAATAATTAACATGATCTCTGTGTATATATATACCTGACTCATTTTTGAACGCTTCCTAGCAGAATGACGAATGCTTGCCGCTGCACAAGCTGCCATTCTTGTCATTTCCTGGGTATTGTAGTTGCCTTCCAAAAATGGATCCACCAACTCTCCAAAGTTGCCATCCTCCAATCCTTTGTTCAGGAGTGGTCGAGCCTGCTCGTTACATATATAGTTTCTTATTCACTTTTGGATTGGAAAACAGTTGTAGGGCAATATAGACGAACTCGAAAACCAAAATATATACTTTTGGGAGACTAATTCACTCTAAGTCTCTATATATTTAAGATAGAGAGAAAAAAATAGAAATGTATATATTTGTGTTGTTTTGGTAGTTCTAACTATTGTAGATAGAAATGTAATATATAGTACTAACCCAATCCACTAAACTATCCTCCATGGCATGTGTCGGATCTACAGGCCGTTTCCCGGTTATGAGTTCCAATAGCATGACCCCAAATGAGAAAACATCAGACTTCTCTGTCAATTTTCCACTTGACGCGTATTCTGGGGCCAAGTACCTATTTTAATATGCAAAATTAGAATATTCACTTGAACTGATAAATATGATTATTTATGCCACTTTGTTTTACACTCACATACTTTAGAAAATAATTTATTTCTTTATGTATTCTTTTCTGCATGTTGAATGATTTGACATTTTATGAAATCAATAATTTTGTAGTTATTTAAACAACATTGCCCATGCATTTCATCTTATGCAGAAGCTTGGAAGTGTAAAATGTGCAAAAACACTAGTTGATGAAGTTATTGAGTGTTAAGGATAACCAGACACAATATATCTTGTATTTGGTTGGACAATTTACAAATATTTAATTGTGTTGTTATCATTTTTAAGCGTTGATTTGACAAATTATGTCCATCTACAGAAAACCACTTTGTATTGATACAAGAAAAACTATTAATTTTCTTTTCTTCCACTTGCATTATAGTTCTACAAATATTAGAGCGCGAAGTGGAGAATTACCCGAATGTTCCCATGACACGAGTTGAGACATGTGTATTATTATCAGAGGTCAACTTTGCGAGTCCAAAATCAGACACCTGATCAAGATGGACATTGGAGTGTAAACTTATACTCAGGTAGTTAAAAAATAGTAAATACATAGACTTCATATAAAAAAGAACGTAGATATGAGAAACCTTTGCTTCAAAGCTAAAATCAAGAAGGACGTTAGAAGCTTTAATATCACGATGGATGATGCGAGGGCTACCTGAGTTCATTAGTAAATGTAGCAAATATGAGAAAGACAATGAAGCAAAACAAAAGAAAATTATGATAAGTAGAAGAAATTGAAATCTAATGCTTACAATCTTCATGAAGGTAGGCAAGCCCTTTAGCAGATCCCATTGCAATTTTCATTCTAGTGGGCCAATCCATGGTAGGCATACCTTTTCCTGTGACCATCAAATCATAAATAATCATAACGAGATTTTTATAGCATCTACAGACTTCATAGAAACATAAAAAATACAAGAGTTAAAACCATATTCTTACCATGAAGGTGATGTTCCAAAGTTGAGTTGGGAACAAACTCATAGACCAACATTCTTTGGCCTCCAGAAATGCAATATCCAACAAGTGACACAAGATGACGATGATGAACTCGACTAATGATTTCAATCTCAGCTTGGAACTCGCGTTCTCCTTGTCCACTACCCGCTTTTAGACTCTTCACAGCCACTTCCTTTCCATTAGGCAAAACTCCCTTATGGACATAGCCAAAGCCACCTTGTCCAATAATCTGGTCACTGGCAAAGCCTTTGGTGGCAGCTGCTAGCTCCTCATAAGTGAAGGTACCACCACCCTTGAGTGTGAGAGAAAGGCCTGGCGACGTGGAACCCATTCCCGCTGAGTAATTAGAGCTCATATCACCACTGTTCATTTGAGGATGTGATGCTCCCCAGCCACCACTGCTAGGAGGACCCATTCCCATTCCCATTCCCATCCCCATCCCCATACCCATCCCCATCTGCATTCCCATCCCTTGTTGTTGAACCCTCACAACATGGTCACCCCCGTGAGGACCCGATCCTTGTTGCCAATTAGGGAGAGGTTGTGGCGCATTGTTGTAATAATTGGGACCTGTGCAAATTATGTTAGACCTCATTAATTATCAATCACTAACTTAAATCCAAAATTATTTTAATTAAAATGTCACCTTTTGCTGTAGAAGGAGATGCGTAATAGTACTTCTTCTGCTTTCGCTTCTTCCTCCTGCAACACCAAATCCAACACACAATGACCAACACCAGAAGGACAAACCCAACTCCGAGCCCAGCTCCCAATGCTGCCTTATCGTTGTTGTCATCGTCTTTCTTTGAACCCTTCAGCTTTTCATGCGACGACGATTTGTGCGACTCTTTGCCTGGTGGTGCAGTACGCTCCCCCGCTGGAGAGGAACCCTTATGTGATCCCTTTGAGTTATCGGGCGTGGCATCGTCGGGCGTGGCATTGTCGGGCGTGGCATCGTCGGGAGTTGCATTGTCGGGAGTGGCGTTGTCGGGGGTGGCGTTATCGGGTGTTCTGTTATGGGGAGCAGCTTTGTTAGGGGAAGACATTGTTCCTCTGGGTTCCGGCGAAATGGTTTATACGTTCAAAACCACGTAGTGCCGGAACGCCAGGCTTCCCCCTATTTTTTTCTCACAATGGTTGAGCCCTGTGAACAAGCAAAGAGATTTCCAAGTTAAATTAAATGAAAGAAATGAGAAAAATGGTGTCGCAATAGAATTGTTAATACCTGGAAGGATTATCCAAAGTACGAAAAATGGAAGAAACTATTGCATTGGAGAGGAAGTGGTAATACAAAAGGAAGCAATTACCGTTCGTTCCTTGGGATCCTCAATGGCCTCCTACAAAGGAGGGCCTTTGCTACCTCTTACGTAGTTTAAGTCATTTATAGATTTACCATTTTCTGACCGGTCTTTATTTCATCATCAACACCTGTAATTTCCTTTTCTCGTCCGTCTTACATCACAAATATTTACTACAAATAGCTTTCTCATCCTCCCACCCCCCTAATATTCAATTGATGACATTTTTCTTCTCTATTTCTTTTGCATGTGTTGTCTGGGTAAATAAACACTAACAGAAAATTGTTTACCTGTCATACTATATATAATTACGAACATTAATTATTAAATTTACAAAGAATATGAGATGTTAAACGAAGAAAAAAATACTTCTGTAATTTGGTATACGAGGTGCCACTATATTATCAAGATGATGTTTTTTATGGTTTCATTCATTATCACCGCTTGCCCTAAAAGAAATTTGTTGATTACACGGCAGTGTAAGAGCATTTATGTGTCTGCGAGACTTAAACATACGTTTGTGGAAGGACATCTTATGTTATTTCTATCAATTTGCGTTAAAGATGCTTTGGAATTAAGGATTTAACAATTTCAACTCTACACAGATTAACTAACTTCACCATATCACCATTTTATTCTTCATTTGTAAAGTCAAAAATCAATTGGTAAACATGTTACAAAAACGTTAAATTCTCCTTTTCTGACACTCTTTTAAAAACATTCTCTTATTTACTAAGATTTAATAAAAATCACAAGTTTTGATGACTTTTTCCCCTAATTTTGTTTTTTTAATACCCAATTTATAAAACGTGTGTTAGAAATAGTGTGCTGAAAAGACTCATACTTCTTAACAGGTTATATAGCAATTTAAAAATAATTGGTATTTTTGCTAATTTATTATTATAATAAATGTTAAATAAAAATAAAGACACTTATCTCACCAACAAAAAAAATAAATGAAGACACGTATATGAGAAGAAAATATATTTTCTGGATTTTTTTAGTATTAAACGACTAATCCCTTTGTCAGGATTAAGGATTCAATAGAGTCAGGTTTGACTTAGTTAATAAAAATTATGTTAAAATCTTTCTTGAGGTGACTTTTTTTTTAACTGCTAAAAATAAAATAAATTAAAGTATTTTAGGGATATTCCAATCCTTATATAAGTACATATAAAACAAAATATATTACCTGGATTTAAATATGAAACAAACAACAAAAGATCTTTTTTTTTTCATCCAACTCAATTAATGCAGCTCTTCAAGATAAACAAAAATAATATAGGAGTGTTAGATTTGGAAGACAACTCTCCAAAGTATACAAAATTAGTATCCTTTAAACTGATCAATCACCGTAGCAAACCACCAAAGTTTGAGATACATCCTCCTTTGATTAGAAAATGTCTTCCTGTTGATGCCACCTTAAATCGTACAAGTTTCACATACCAGTAATAATCCTTTAGTTTTTGCATGTTAAAAGCACCAGAATGTGTCTCATGATAGTAAGGATAAGATATTATTAATCTTTTTTTACCTTGGTACTTATCCGTTAATAACTGATTGGTAGGATTAATAGATAGTTTCTCAGGCTCAAGTGTGATCGTAGAGTTTTATAAGCCTAAAGTATTGATATAATGATAGTATATCGGTCCAAAACTTTTCAAGCTTAAGTGCGAATGCAAAGTTTAAAAAGTCAAAATATTGATAAGACGATAGCCTATTAACACACAATCCCTCAAACTTAAGCTAAGATAGAATTTAACTTGAACAAATCATTTGATGATGGTGTTGAGACTCTACACAATTTATCTCCTGTATTGTCTCTTCAAGAGAGTTTTGATGATAACAAGATGAGATAAGCACATTTATATTCTTATGTACCTTCTAATGTGTATTTTATGCTAATTAAAATTATGATACTTTAAAGTACATTAGACTGTCCAATATATGCTTCCAGCATTAGAAAATCTAATAGTGATCATTTTCTTATGGTGATAAACAAAAACATGTAATCAAGGTCGTAACCACAAATTCTTTTTAAACGATAAAATGAAAAATATTTTTAGTAACAATGAAAATATATGTTATATTTTAATTGTTATAAATTTTATATAGAAAGTTATATTTTATAATGTTCATTTTAAAACATTGGAAAGGAAACAAAATAATCATAATACGCTATTAAAATGCAATTTGTGATCTTATATTTATTTGTGTTTGAATTGTTTTCTTATAAAAAGAAGTCAAAAGCTCTAATATATCTAAGCTTTCCTTATCAAGTTTCTAGTTAATATATATTCATCAAGGAATACAATCCTAAGATAACTTAGCTGAAAAAATTTACTAGAAGATCATATCATAATAAACGTGATCAAGCAACAGTCATCTTCAAATTCCTATATAAGGAAATCAAGATGATGATGAAGAAGAAGAATACACAAATACAAAACAAGTGTTATGCAACCTTATAGTATCCGTAAGTGTCTAAGTGATCTTTGTGGGTAAGTGAAACATTTGTAATATTTTGCCACATGAAGCAACCTAGTAAGTTCAAATTATCTTCTCTTTAAGAGTTTCTTGTTACCTTTGAAGTCTCAAGGAAAGATTAAGATGTGATAACTAAGAGTAGTTTGTGTATAGTTGCAACATGAAGTGGTTTGTGTACTTGATATAGTCATTCATTTTATTAATGAAATCCTTTATTATCTTAATAGAGAATTGGATGTATGTAAACCAGTATAGAAATTCATTTTATTAGTGAAATTCTACTGTATGTTATTGGTTTGGCTTGTCGATCTAGACTACTTGCTTGTGAAAGGAGTTTATAACTTTGTTCAATCCTTCATTTAAAGCCAGTTGTTCCAAAATATAGCTTATCAACATGCAATCTCTTAGGCTCGAATATACATATAGAATTTAAAAACTCAAATAGTATGATGATAGCTTATCATTGCCAAATCCATTAAACTCAAAAGCGAGCATAGAGTATAAAAGCATGGTCGATCTCAACAAATAAATTGTTGATGAGTAATTATATTTTTAGTGGTTTGGTCATTTGTTGCCTATTGCATTATTTAAGTCAAAACAAAGTGCTTAAATATAAATGTTGTTGTGCACCTTCTCTTTAACAAAGTAGACTTATTAATAATTTTACCAAGTATACATAAACAAAATGTTTTTAGAATTTAAACTATTATTGTTCATGTTTTGTTTGGTTATCAATATGTGTAAGAGTCAACACCTTGCTTTATTTCTCTTTATGAATTATTTTTAGTCTGACATCATTATATTTCCACGTTGAAGATATTTTTTAAACGGTATTGACTAGATAGAAAAAAAAACAAGTCTATGATATTGTAGGTTATTATGATGGTTTGATTGGTGGACCTTAGCTTCCTATCATCTAGTCAATATTTTGGATATATTATCTCAATTAACACCACATCATCCAAGCCAATTTTCTGATAATTTAGCTTAGTTAACACCATATCATTATTGTGAGTTTATTTTTTGATAGGTAAACTTAGTTTAAACCATATCATCCCTCTTATTCGATCTTGTGAGCTCAAAATTAACACCACATCATCACTTTGAGTTGAGCCTTTGACAGGTGAACTCATAATATCATATCATCCCTTCGATTTAATTTTTTGATAGGTAAGCTCATTTAAGACCACATCATCCTGTCAATTTTTTGATAGATGCGCACAATTAACAACACATCATCCCAATTGATGTTTTGATACGTGAAATCAGTTAATACTATATCATTTTGATCAATTTTTTACTAGGTGAGCTCATTTAACACCATATCATCCAAACAATTGTTTGATAGGTGAGTTCAGTAAACACCATATCATCCTAGTTAAAATTTATAGATATGCCCAGCCTAATTACACATGCTTTGGTGGCTCATGGACATGGTAAGTCGATATGAATCCTACTACAAATCTCATTATACTCAAATTTACTTTAGTGTGTCTAAATGCTAGTTACCATAATGTTGAAAATAGGTTAATCTAATCGGGTCATTTTAAAACTACTGAAATTATCAATAAATATGTAACATGGTTTATTTATCCAAAATTTAAAAATCTAAACCTGACGTTTTTTGCTAAACCAGGTAAATCGAGCAGATTCTGAATAGGTCATGATAGTCAGATTCATTTCTACAACTCATTGTACAATACGAGCGAAATAGAATAAGATAGAGAGGAGGACTTACGACAAGGAGAAAGGACGTGAGTTTCCGTGACAAATGTTATTATCCAATAAGCTTTCCTTTAGGGCCAATAGCTCACCTTTTACTGGATGAACTAACATACTATCTTCCAGCAAGTTACAAATTGAAGCTTTTTTTTAACATACAATAAATTCAAGCCTAAAAATTGAACATTTACCATTTTGATGAGATGCAAACTCAAAACACGTGTCAGACACTTTTATTTCAATTTATTTATTTAAGATATTCATAAATTATTTATTTTATTTTATATGATTTAACTATGATTTCCAAGTTGACAAAACAATAATCTGGTGTTAAAATAATTTTGTATCCTATTTATTAATCACATTATTTATAATATAAGATGTTCAGGACAGCAAACAGAAACTTCCACCACATTAGAAAGAAGTTTGGCTCACAAATTTAAGGCCAGAACATTGTGTATCACAAGAGAATTTAGGAACGTGTTGAGACAAGCTAGCCACTAGGATTCTTATTGGCTCGGTTCCATTGGGAAGAATAAATTTAATGGCATAAATTCCGCTGATCTCACCGTCCGAACGAAGATTAGGAACACGTGGCTACATGTAAAACTTCAGATGTATTGGAGGAGATTAAAACAACTCAAAAATTTGAAAGATAAAAAAAAAAATGCAAGGGCCCATTTGACATATTACCTGGCAGTTGACTACTCCAACTGGACCAAAATTTGCTCACTGCAATCTATATAAATGCAAGGCATAAACTGGAATAATTCCACGTAACAGCAATAATTTGGGAACTAGACACGTCATTACACAATAGTGACCAAATTTGATAGATAGGAATCATTTTCATAAGAACTATCTACAGGTTTTTACAAACTTTTCCCTTTTCTCTCACCAAAAAAGTACTCCAATAAACTAGAGATTTGAAAAAAATTTAAAAAGTTCCCACCCTTTCCCCCAGGCACCAGCCAGTTCCTTTACAAGCCAATACCAGCTTTGAGCACATCGCACATCGGCGGTAAACCTCTTGTAACTGCCATTTGAATATTTAATAAAGTAACGGCTATATGTGAAAGGCAAGAGGGAAAAAACACTAACGACTTTTTGAACTAAACATATTTCCACCCAACATACAATTCCTTTCCCTAAGATGTCCTCTGTCCATCAGAGCTAAATTCCTAAAAGCTATCCATTGTTCTATCTAAAACTGAGGTTTCTCTGCTTCCCACACATGGAAGCCATCAACAGAACAAGAACATTATATATTAAGAATGATGGTCGTCAATGATGCTTCTTGGATGACTTCGTAAATGCTACCACATCTTCATCATCGTCACTCTCCTCATCATCCTCTTCTTCATCATTCCTCTTTCTCTTCAGGTGTGAAGATTCAGGAGGTAACACCTGAACATCTTCATCGTCATCATCAACTTCATCCTCCTCTTCACCGTCATCATTTCCACCATCCACATCACCAACAACTCCAGCATTGAGGGCATCCGACTGTCCAACTGGCTGAACAAGGTAGCCACCACCATAGTCTTCTTCCTGTCATTTCACAGCAACATTAAAAGTCTGACTAAAAACCTGAGGCACTTCAATCAAGAATGAGGAAAAAAACATTTTTACCACCCTTGCGCATACATTCTTAAATTTTATATTAACACCACCAAAACAAAAATAACTACAATGGTTAATGAACTTCTTTTATATTTTTATCACAGGCTCGTGATTCAAATATCATTTGCAAAATTTGTCTATTATCACGGGTTAGGAGAACAAAAAAATGAAACAGTAAAAATCAAAAACTAAAGCTGATAACTCCAGATTTCCAACCGTCCAGAGTAATGTCATAAAGCCCTAACCAAATTTTCTTTAAAATCTTAATTTTCAACCAAAACAAGCCTACAGAAGTAACAGATCCGAAGCAGGACAAGGAAACAGAACAAACTGATCCTAATCCTAACTCCAAAAAAATTATATGAGAAGGCTGTGCATGTGTCAACAATAAAACATCCTAATCCTAACTACAAAAAAAAATATATGGGAAGGAAAAAAACTTTCATAAAACAGGTACCCGGTGTTATATTTTGACACAAGGAAAAAAGAGAAGAAACCAAAAAATATGAGCTCAAAATATTCAGTGTGGCAAACGATTGGTATGACTAGTGGTGTCAAACCCTATAGTGATGCATTATTAGCACAACTTTTGTTTAAAAAAAAAGACAAATCTCAAAATGGTCAAAATTTCTTAAACATGACAGCAAAATAAGTGTTTTGATGATGAAAAGGACATTAATTAAGACATAAGAAAAAAACTACCTATAATAATCAGTTAGACGAATTTCAAGTATTAAGAAGATATAAGCAAGTTATTTTAAAAATACATAATTCTTAAGCTTTCAAGAGATCTAAAAATATCAAAACAATGTTATTAACATTCAAAATTTCAATTGCAACTTAAACTGCTATCCTGTTTCACGTATCTGTAAGAGTCCATTCCATTCCAATTCCTGCATTTCATGGGAACTTTAAACACGGAAAAGGCACTGGAAATCAGACAAATATCAACGATACAGTGTGTATCAAAGCAACAGCAAACACGCATATTGTTGAATATATACGGCAATGACAAACGCTTGAACCAACACATATTCAAACCACTGTCTTTGAGCAATACATGTAAAAAACAACCATACAATCTCATCCATTTATAAAGGGCAAGAAAAAATAATCTATCTTTTCAAGTACAAAACATGCAAGACAAAAATTAATCCAAATTCCATGCAAAGAAATATACATCACACAACGTAAATAAATTAAACCAAACAGACAAAAGAATAAATCAAGTCAGCAAGCTTCATCAAACAGAAGTCACCCCCTCCTTGGTAATCTGAGTGCATAACACCAAGCAGAAATAAACAGCCAAAAAAATACAAAAACACCCAAAATTGCCAAACAATGAAACAAACAAAAGTTCTAAACCAAATAATAGCATGCAAAACAAAAACAAAAACAATCCAGAACGAATATCTCACTTCATCATCGTCTTCAAAATCGCCATCATCTTCAACCCCCATCTCATCTTCCCCAGTCTCCCCATTATCATCCTCATCTCCATCCTCCTCCCCCTGCTCATGCCCATCAATCTCCCCCTCGGTACTCGTTAACCTCCCAGTACTCTCCGGCTCCGCAAAATCACCCTCATCATTATCCACTTCCTCCTCATCGTCCTCATCATCGTCATCATCCTCATCATACTCCACTCCATCCTCATCGTCGCTATCCTCAATCTCATGAACCTCCACCACATCATCATCATCCCCCTCCTCCTCATCAATTTCCTCACCAGAATCATCCTCCTCATCATCCTCCTCCACCTCATCCCCCTCTACTGGCACAACGCGAAACCCATTCTCCCGGTGATTCTCCCCATTAGTAACCCGCCTCGACGTCTCCGTCTCCTCCTCATCCGCATCACTCTCTTCCTCCTCATCAGCATCAACAACACCATCAACACCCTCGCTGTGTCCATTGTTAATCCCAAGCGGTCGATCCTCTTCTCCATCAATCTCGCCACTCCCAGGGTCATCCTCCTCCTCCTCATCATCTTCCTCCTCTTCTTCATCATCACTTTCAGGCCTCTCGTTCTCCTCCGCATCCATCTTATCCAAGTACTTGAGCGACTTAATCAACCCAAAAACCCTAGATCGATAATCCTTCACTCGCGTCACGGGACACTCGTACAGATCCAGCGAAACCAGCTTCACCTGCGCCAGCGGCGCGAGATCCTCAATGTACTGAATCCGATTGTTCGACAAATCAAGGTCACGCAGCGAATCGAGGCCAGCCTGCACAAGAAACTCCAACCCGCCGGCGATCCGGTTGTCAGAGAGGTTCAGCTTTTGCAGACTCCTGAGCCGTGGAAACTGCTCCAGCGTTGAAACCCCGACGTTTGCGATAGAAAGGTGCTGAAGGTTCTGGAACCTTTCAAGAAGGCTCGGAGGAGGCAACCGTCCTTGCACGCACTTAACGGCGCCGTCTAGGGTTAGCGTCCGGGCGGACGCGTGGTCCTTCTCGCCGTCTAACGCCGTCTCCACAGCCCTCTCCCAGATCTCGTCCATCAAATAGGAATCCTATGTCTCATACAAAACGACACCGCAAGCGTTTCAGGCACCACCGTCGCAACGCATGGGTAGAATACAATAGAAAAAAAGAAATGAAGAGTTGAAGTGCTTTTATGAAACCCCAAACGCGCTTTCGTCTCGTGGATTGGTGATGAATGAAATTGGATTGAACTAAAGTTGGTTTATGGAGTGTGGGAAATTGAAGCGCGGTGATGGTTTTGGTTTTTGGTGTTTTGGAGAATTTAGGTTTGTTTGTGTTTCTCTCTCTAGCTGTGTTTTATAATTTCTCTCTCATTGGTGAGAGGGGCGAATGGGGGATAAACCTCTTGTCATTGTGTCTGGGCAAACGGGCTCCCGGTTTGGGTCTGACCTAGGGTTCAGGTGGGTTGAGCCTTTGTGGTTCGGGGCGTTTTGTCTTGTAGCGATCCGCACCGTTGGATTGGGAGCGACGGGGATCGATGACGTGGAAATCTTGGACGGCTCGGATTAGGGCTTTCTGTGTTTGTTTTCGAGAAGGGTGTAGCGCGCATTGGACTAGCCATTTTCAAACACGTCATTGATTATGTAAATATCGGAAAAAGGCTTCGTATTTGCATCTTTTTGCCGCCACATTTACCGAAATGCCACGCACGCGGAGTGTGAACTGCCTGAAGCAGATATGGATGGAAAAAATTCATGACTATCCAATCTCCATTCTCACACTAGAGGAATTTCAGACAAGCATAAACTTTTTTATTAACAATATATATCTTGTAAAAGTTCAAATTATCGAAAATATTAAGAAATAGTTATGTTTAATGATTTTTAACTAATTATAAAAATAATAATAATAACAATCAACATATAAATAAGAAGTTAACGTTATATCATGTGTAAGGTTATTATTGTACTGTCATGGTAAAATGTATTTTTGTTAGATATATCTTTAAACTTTTAGTGTGTAATAATTAAGTGTGTTTTAGACTAAAATGATGAGCCCTTGTTTGTTTTAGAGATAGTATTGGTTAAGCAAATTTGACGGTCTATATTTGCAAGAATTGTTCTTTATTTTTCATGTCAGAGCAGATGTGGAAAAAAGGTTAGTCAGGTTCACCATAAATTTCATCCTTTGAAAAGAGAAGACTGCAAGGAGAGCCACTTAGCAATAATGTGAGAAATTATTTTCAATGAAAAATAATTTTATATAATACGTTCATCCATTATTTGATATTATTATTATTTAAATTTAATTAAATGTTTATACATGCGTTGTAATAGTAGTACTAAAAATAGAATGAAATAAAAATTAAAATAATAATATCATATTAACAAATTTTATCTTTTTTTCAAATTGAAGGTAGTTTTTACTATTATTTATAAAAAGCTTTACTAACAATAAAATGGTTTTTCTCATTAATAAAAACTTATTTTATTTTCTTATTATTATAATTTTTTATTTTTTGATATTTTAATTTTAATTTTTTTTCTAAAAAACCTTTGAAAAAATTAAGAGTTGCGTAATATTTTTATTATTATTTAAAATAAAATACTAAATACTATATTATTAAAATTATATTATTAATTTTTTAACACGTGATTTAAAATTTATGAAGTTCGAAATAAGCCCACATTAAAATATTAATATATAAAAATTAATAAATATATACCTTATTTCTCATAAAATAATAATAATATGTAACATTTTACATCTTTGGACCATAGCATATTATGAAAACATACCATCTTAATAAATTTTATAAATAGGAAGGTCTTTATAAATAATAACTATCAATCTTGATAAACTTGACATATAATACAGATAATGAAAAATTATAACTTGACCTATAATTATAAGACTTAATCTTACTTTATCAAACATATGTATCCATATTTCATTTTTAATAATTCATTCTGAACATCAAAAGTTACATGAGAAATGATGAGGTAGTTGGATATTTCTGGTTAAAAACATTAATACAATCATAATTATTTTTTCTTAAGAATACTAACCATTTATTAACCAATAAATGAGATATGTACTTACTACCTAACCTTGGTGATGTTAAACAGGTATCAAATAGTCTCCAGTTTGGCATATGAATATGGACATTATTCTAAACTATCCAGCTATTGACCTACTTGGTAAATACTTCCTTAGACCTCACAATGGTCCCTGCCTTTCATCTCACAGTGTACCAAAGTATGATTTCCCAAACACACACACACATTAGTTTGATCTCAACTTATTGTAAGAAACTTAGGACTTTTTCTCAACAAATATACTCTTTATATTTTCAAAGACCACATAACATAATAACTATTAAAATATATCATATTTGTCTTAACTAATAATTTGTACACATCATTCAAACATATACCACTAGTATAAAAATAATAATAAAACATTTCTTTTATGAAAGTTTATTAAAAAATGTCTACTTTTTATTATTATTTTATATGTATTTCTTCTAATTTTTAAAAGATGATGTTTAAAATAAAATAAAAGTCAAAGAAATAACTTCAATAAATAATTAGATATGATTAGTATACCACAAGAAAATAAAATAACAAAAATATAAATTAATAAATATAAATGAGATAATACAATGATAAAGTTAATGTAGAGGACAAACTAAATGGTATAATTATAAATTTAATAAAGATGATAAGTTTGTAACTAGAGATAAATTGAATGACATAATTATAAATATATTAAAGATATTTTAAAGACATCTAGTGTGTAAATGGAGATAAATGAAATGACATCATTATAAAGAAAAGTATTAAATAAGATTGTATTGTAGATCTAGAATGAGTCCAATAGAGGAAGTCATTTTTAAGCCATTCTTGGTAGAGCATAGATGAACCAACAGAATTTATGATTTCAACTATGGTAATAAATGTCATTTATGATTTCAACTATGGTAATAAATGTCATCAGTGACTTAAAGTTTTTTAAGCATAGTAGATATGAACCGACCCATTCATCACCTCACTTGAGTAATAGAGCCCATAAACATCATTAGCAATATTAAATACAAGTTTGTGCCCCTCAAGTATAACTACTGTTCTCTTAACCCTTTTATCTTTGACAAAAACTAAATTGATCTTCAAAGTGTCTTTGCAGTACTCTCCCCCCTCGAGCCGAGAAGGAAGAGACGCTTGATTTTGAAGAATATACCAAATCTTGAAGACTAACCGAGTACTCAGTCAATTCCACAAATATTTCACTTATCTAAGTAATCATGCCCCTTCATCTTACCTTCCTTTCTTAATATGGAACAAGGATAGGTGAATAACTAAATTAGTGTGCTTGGAGATAAAATAAATCATGTAATAAAAATAAATAAATAAATAGGATAAGTGTAACGGGAGATAATAAATACAAATACTGAGATAAATTAAATGACATAAACATAAAAAAATAAATAAGACTAATGTATAGTTGGAGATAAATTAAATGATACAAATAAATAACTAGGATCAGTAACTTTAATAAATTACATGACATAAATATAAATAAATGAATTGAATCAATGTGAAGATGAAATGAAATACTAGAAATAAAAAAAAAAGAGTGAAATAGTATATAGTTCAAACTAAATAAAAAGTTAACAATATTAGGATTAATGCAAAAGGAGTTTAATATTTATGTCTTGAAAGCTATAGTCGTTATCTAAGATATAACTCTTTCTACTTAAGAGTGTAACAGTCCAAGCGCCACAATTCCATTGTGACTTGGCCCACCTAGCCCTTACCACAGGACAATCAATCTTCCTCAGTAACTTGTTGGAAATTGAACTTGTCGCCTTGACTCTTATACCAAATAATATTATTGAATTGATAACTTACCAATAGATCAAAAGTTATCACAGTTAATCAAGATGAAACTCTTTTTACTTAAATACATAATATCATTATTAAATTTATAACATGATCCACTTAGGCTCTACCACACAGAACAATTAATTGTCACCCAAACCATCTTTTTCTCTCTTTTTCTCCTTTTTTCTATTTCTAATGTAACTTCTCTTCCACTTCATCTACTTTTAAGTCAAAAGTTTGTTTTAATTTAATTTTCTTAAAATCATAATTACCTTTATTAATGAACATTAAAAGATCATTTGAATATTTGTTTTATAATTAATATATTTTTAATAATCAATTAATATATTTTTAATAATCAATTAATATAGTTTTAATAATTAATTAACATATTTTTAATAATTAATTAATATGTTTTCTAATTATTTTTTTTTATTTTTTTATTTGTTTTCTTTTTACTATTATTTTTGTTTTACTTAGTTATATTTATTTAAAAAATTGCTTCATTTGTTTTTTAATATTAAAGTTTTATTTATATAAAATACAAAATATTTTTAAAATAAGAATTTAATCAGAAGAGTTAAAGCGTAAATATTATAACTCTTATTTTTAAGATAAAAGTAAATTAATTAATATAATTATTTAGAAGTAAGGATGCTATACTCAACCATCACCTATCTTGTAGATTAAAAAAATTAAAAGTAAAATTGTTTAGTTATGTTTTATAAACTTTAAAATTTACTTAATAACACAATCATATTTTCTCATCAACTTTAAACTATCTCCTCTAATACTCACAAAAATGTCCTTACAAAAAGTGATAGTGACCTCTATGTTTTGACCAAATGATCTAAGATTTGAATTTCAATAATATCACTTAAAATACGAAATATTTTTTTTATCTATAAAATTATTAAAACAATCATATATTCGACTGTTTAAAAAAATCATATATAAGTTTTACTCTTATAATGAATTTTCAAAATTGTGTTGAGAATATATGGTTATAGATATACTTTCTTGATTGCAGGTTTTAGCTCCCTGATCTTTTATATGGGTATTGAACCAAGTGCTTTAATCAATGGGGTTTAAGAAGTGTACCTTACTTTTATTTTTATATGGTGGGTCAACTCAATTTGATCTATTTTTTATTTATAGGTTAGAGGCGGATCACTAGTATGTTTTGTCATTCCTATTTATAAATTAATTATTTAAATATATATATATATATATATATATATATATATATATATATATATATATATATATATATATATTTTTTATTTTTTTTTTATATAATAATATTTATTTATATTATTTTTTTTTTTTTTTTTATATATATTTTATATAT
>Ga0099824_1000374_pt1 | contig 50318 bp, 17 predicted proteins | sample SiratrowhiteBW_FD_76837 | JGI IMG/M metagenome (GOLD analysis project Ga0099824, IMG submission 76837) | Root nodule microbial communities of legume samples collected from California, USA - Siratro white BW | ecosystem: Host-associated > Plants > Roots > Nodule | place: USA: California... | reverse complement strand
CCTTAAAAAAAAAAAAAAAAAAAAAAAAACTATCTATCTAAAGCATCAACTTATTTAATGCAGTTACCTTTGAAAAATGCAGTTAACTCTGCATCATGTGTATGTTTTAGACCTTACAACACTAACTAGATCAATGTCTGCCATGCTCACGAGACTGGTAACCATAGGATCGCATGTTGGTAAGGTAACAGAAAATAGTTTCCATAACATTCAAACTCAAGTTACCATGAGAGCTCAAATGAACGAGCCTAAACAATACAAAAGATAAGACAAGCAAACAAGTAACATTAGAATAATCCCCCAAGAAAGCATCACTCCTATAAAAGAAAAATCCCTCCCGTGAGCATAACTTCTATTAGCCTATAAAATACTTAAGATATATTAAATAGCAATTAAAAAAAACCCTGGTTGAAGTTGATTCGATATTCTTTTGAGTTTTTGATTGCTTGTGTATAACAGAACCCTGCTTAATTGCTCACCGAAAAGTGAATGCTACTTGCTACTAGCTTTGTTCGTTCTTCGTTGAATTATTTGATGAATAACTAGAAGTTAATCAGTAGTCAAATCCCACCCCCACCAAGCAAATAACAGCATTCCAAAAACCCTACACCAGACAATCTCATCTTCGTGCAAGATAAACCGCACGGAGATAGCTTATCACAAAGAACTCAGATCCCCAATTTGAATCAAACAACCCCTTAATTTCACAATTCCAATGATAACAATACATTAAACAATCAGAAAACTAATACTAACGAATTCACAACAAAACATACCTCCCTGAAACGGTGGCATCGAAGGAAAAGCAGATGAGGAAGTGGGAAGAATTTGCCTCGTCGGGTTCAAGCCTAAGAGTCTCTTTCCTGACATTGACATCGTTCCTTATGGTAACGGCCTTCTGGTGCTCAACAAAAGGTGCAGGGATAGGCATCATGGGCCCACAAGGGTAACGCCCTGCAATCCGCGCCGGGTCCATGTGCGGATGATGTTGATGTTGATGTTGTTGATGATAATGTTGATGATGATACTGATGAGGCATGGGAGGCGCCGGAGGGTAGTAACCGGGGTAATGGTACTGCGGGTAATGCAGGGGAGGGTTCTGATAAGGTGCAGCACCATGGTACACGAATGGATTCGCGGCGATCTCAGGCTGCGGCGTCACTGGCGGAGGAGGAGGCGGGTGACTCCGCCTTGACGCTTCGCCGTGCCGGCGACGGGGGTTGGCGCCGCCGCTTGAGATGTTGCCCATGAACAAGAAAACAAAAGCCCTAATTTTAGGTTTGGGTGGTTGGATTGTCCGTGCACCCCCGGAGGAGGTGGTGGTGGTGGTGGTGGTTTAGTTTTGCGCCCTTTCCTTCCCTTAATAAAAACTAAAAAAAAGTTGTATTAATTATTAATTAAATCATTAATTAATTGATATAAAAAAATAGAAAAAAGGGAATGAACGAAGGGTGAAGCCAAAAGTTAAGAGCTGAAAGGGTAAGAATAATAAATGCGTGGAGCATTTATTTTGAAGATATGAAAGAAAAGAATAGAAATAGAAAAAATAAAAGTAAATTCCAGTTGTAAAATTCAAAATGGATGTATTAATTATTTATTTTCTTTCTCTTTCTCACGAGATTATGACATCTTTCATCTAACTTTGCAGTTTTAAAATTATTTTTCACCAGCATAAATTCCCAAAAGCCTTTAACTTAATTGCGAAATTTGAATGTATACAATTGGAAACGATTTTCTTTTGTAAAACGAATATAGTAACTAGATAAAAAAGATTAATTTATCCGATTTTATGAATTTTAAATTCCAGTGTTGTGACAACGTATGGTTAGAACCTTGGTTGGTTGCTCCAATGCATTATAGTTGGTAGTTTGAAACACAAGAAAAGTATTATATGAAGATCACATATTTGGATGTAGAACTTTCTTGACCTTATTGGTCTTCTTTCATAGGATACCTTTGAATTGAGTCATTATCTCAGAGTAATCTTTGAATTATTGAGAGTGTGGTTGTTATTACTATTATCGTTATTATTGGATCTGGATTTTTTTTTTTTTTAAATAAAGTGCTTTGGACGGATAAATTAGACTTAAATTGACTAAAATTTTAAATGACAACTCTCAAATTAGCGAGAGTTTTCCATATTTAATCAGACTTTCTTAAGAAAAATTTGTTATGGTTGTCCTCCTAATAAAAAATTATATATTCTTCAAACTTTTCTTCTCAACTCAAATTAGCTCAAATCAGAGATTTCTAACTTCAAGGGTGTAATGGAAATGTTCTTTACCCGTGTGTATAATATTTAACTATTTTTTTTTTAATTATTAGGATTTAGCTTCAATTTTCGCAACTAACTATACTAGTAACTTGACACTATAAAAAGAAATTCAATACTTATTGTATTTAGCAACTAAAATACTATTGAAAAAAATGTTGAAAAAATTCAAGATTTTTTTACTTAAAATAATATTTTTTTTAGTTGCCATGACCTTTTTTTTTTAAATCATAAAACAAGTTCTTAAATAAACTTTAAAATCAAGTAGAACTCTAAAACTATTTTGATTTAAAAAGTGATCAATTTCAACTTTCAATTAAAAAAATAAAACATAGTCAAACTTAAAAAAAAATGACAAACTGGGATCTAGTATCATTTTCATCCATGATCCAGAAAGTCCAGAAGTAAAATATAAGGAACTGAAGAGTGAAATGAGATGGCAACTGGTAAAGAAGAAAATCTGTCAAAAACAGAACAAAAAAATATGAAGTTTAAGTCAATGGGTCAAAAACTTAGCTTAGATCACAACCTTTGTGTGCCGCCTCCTCTTCTTGACAGCCACCGCATGCTCTCCCTTACTTTCTTCACGCCATTACCATCTCAAACAAACCTTAACGAATCCGAACCCGAATCCATCATCCTAGGATTTTTTACTCCATGAAGATTCCTTGTTCTTTTTGTAGTTGTTTCTCAGCATCGGTCGAAGAACACCAAACTAAGCACGGTATATATAAACATGTTAATGTCTTTTCTTCTTCTTCCCTCTCATCATTTGCTTTTTCATCACATTTTATCTTAAAGTCATAGAATTCTGGATTGGATATATAATAATTACCCAACAGAAGAGCCAGGTGAAGATAAAGATGGAAACTTTCGCATATTTACTTACAGAGAATTGAATTCTGCCACGCGGGGTTTTCACCGCTCGGAAAAGATTGGAGAAGGAGGCTTTGGCTCTGTCTACAAGGTTATACATACATATTGTCATTTTTTTCTTTCTATTTTCGTGTGGGTATTGAAGAAATCTGCAATTTGAGAATTGAATTTAAAGTAGTTGTCAAAATTGTAAAGGGGCAGCTTCGGGATGGAAGTTTGGTGGCTGTTAAAGTGCTTTCGATTGAGCTAGATTCCGTAAGAGGAGAGAGGGGGTTTGTGGCAGAATTGAACACACTAGCAAATATCAAGCACCCAAATCTAGTGATTCTTCGAGGGTGTTGTGTTGAAGGAGCCCACAGATACATAGTCTACGATTATATGGAAAATAACAGCCTTCGTCACACTTTCTTAGGTGATGATCTTGAGATATTATTATTTTCTAGGTTTTTGAATTAATTAGTCAAAGTGTAGAATTATATTTCATGCATATTGATTATGATTGATAGCTTCTGAGGATAAAAGAATGACATTCAGCTGGGAGGCTCGGAGGGGTGTAGCAATAGGTGTGGCCAGAGGGCTTGCCTTTCTCCATGAGGAACTTCAACCCCATATTGTGCACAGAGATATCAAATCCAGCAATGTTCTTCTTGATGGAAATTTTACCCCAAAAGTCTCAGATTTTGGCCTGGCCAAGCTACTAAGAGAAGAAAAATCCCACATCAGTACCCAAGTTGCAGGCACATTGTGAGTAAACCCAAAACCCCTTTTGAGTAAATCAAACAAATTTGTGTTCTTTTGATTAAGTTACTGATGGGGTTTCTTTAATCTTTTTAAAAATGTCACAGAGGTTATCTTGCTCCGGACTATGCCAGTTCTGGCCACCTGACACGAAAATCAGATGTTTATAGTTTTGGAGTACTACTTCTAGAAATTGTCAGTGGCCAAAGAGCAGTAGATGAGCATCAAGATGTGAATCGTTTCATAGTTGAGAAGGTAACAAAATTGAACAAAAGCACATGTTTTATGGTTTGGACATGCATGTCCAAATATCCATCTTAACTGATACTATGTGAATTGTGATTGTGTGAACATGTTTACAGTCTTGGGCAGCGTACGAGGGTAATGATCTTTTGAGAATGGTGGATGCAATGCTGAACAAGAACTATCCCATGGAAGAAGCTAAACGGTTCCTAATGGTGGGGCTTTGTTGCGTGCAAGAAACAGCCAGGGACAGGCCACGAATGTCAGAGGTTGTAGACATGTTGAGCAAGAATATTGAGATGGGAGAGTTTCATCTTTCACGACCAGGATTTGTTAATGATATGAGGAACGCCAGAATGAGGAGGCAACCAAATTCATCAGAGGAATCAAGTGCTAGTGCAGCAACCTTTGCAGATTCCTCCGGATGGAGTACCACCAATCTTGCTCGTTAGATTTCAAGGATGCATGCTTAGGTTACTCTCTAGGATCATAAATCAGCAATTGTGTTTAAGATTCATCAGAGTTTTTCTCAAGTGGTTACAATCATCATTTTTTTCCTGCATATATATGTAAGATGGCTTTTCTTTTTGGAAGATATTTTATGAATATCAAAATGGGACAATAGAAAGATGTAACAAAAAAAATGAGATAGAGATAGTTACGTATAGTGTGTGACAAGAGATGTCAATTTGTTTATTCAATAATCCAAATAATATTGCTTCCACGTGGAATTTTGTTGATTTTGGATGCAAGTGCTTTGTGGTTGAAAAAGAAGGATTCATATATTAGAGCCCTTTTACAGGCATAATTGTTTAACTAATAAAAAAATAGTATTTTCTTTGTATAAATATAGTGAAATGATTAAATTTCATTCACAAACAAAGTTTCTTAAGGTATCATGCGAAATGGAAAATTGGCATGGAAAAGTTTACATTGAAATGAGAATAATGAACCATGTTCCCACAAGACTACCAATTACATATGCGTTTTGGCTTAACTTGATATTCAAGTTAATAGTATTGTTTGATTTTATTTCATTTTGTGTCAATTCATTTGAGGAAATCATAATGCATATGAGCATATCAGCTTACACAAAATTCCTTTTATAGAAATCAATTGGATGCGCAACTAACACGTAAAGGAAAAGTTACTAAGTCCATCAATTAATTATGCCACTTTGTTTTAGTTTAATTCTCTCTATTCTTTCCTTAATTATGGGATTTTTCAAATATTTGTACTTCTATTTGTCCATTTTTTTTAAGTTTAAAATATTATTAAGTTTTTACCTCATTATAAGTGATATGTATAGAGAAAAAAATCAAAATATATTATGTAATTTTAATTTATTATTTTTAATTTTAATAAAATTTATCATAAACAATTATGATATATGAAATTATAACTGGTATTTTTAAAAGTAGAATATGTTTATTATTGATTAAAACAATTTGTATATCATAAAAATATCAACATTATGTATCAGATCTTTATTTGAAAGTATTATATATAGTACTATTTGAAATTTGAGGATTATTGTTTGTTATATAACAGTATTATTTGAAATACAATAAAGCATTATATATAGTACTATGAATTACCATTGGACTTTTCTGTCCGAAATTATTTATCATAATGCAATGTATTGAGGTTGGAATAGATTCAAGAAAATATTTACTTTGTGACAAAATGATTGAATGCTTATAAGTTCAACATTAAATATAATTTATATTGTAACTATATATAATAACTAAGAGCACCTTATTTGTAATTTGAAAAACAATGTGAAGTAGGCAAAGATTTCAATAATAATGTAGCCATTAATAACAATTATACTTAAATATCACAAAGTAACATAAATTAATATAAATTAATATTATATTGTTGTTTGTAAAAGTCTTTGTATATAATAAAATGTCTTTTCAAATAAGTCCCTGTCATCAATGGATATTCAGTATTCAAGTCATTAATTACAAATTAATTAGTATGACTTAAACTTTAGAAAATTGAGAGGAAAAGATTTGATTTAGGTTGTAAGAGATCCAACAAAAACAAAACATTTATATATGAAAAAAATAATAAATTATAAATAACTGTATATGAAGGTTTTTTATTTAGATAAGTGTACAAAGTTTAGTAAGATTTTAGTAAGGTAATGTATTATATTAATATTTTTTTTCACTTGTTTCTACAGGATCTGAAGGGTATAATAATTTCTCTTTGATGTCAGTTCTGAAAGCTTTTTTCTCGGTCTCCAACAGTTGATATGGAAAGGAGAAGATACCTGCATAAGGTATTTCGATGCTAAAGATTTTTAGATATCAAATATTAGAAGTTTAAAGATAAAATAAGATTTTTTTACTGATTTCCCTATGTTATTTATAGTAGTGATTGATCTGGCAGGTAATAAGTGGTTTTGCTTTTTTGTTAGAGAGATGGTGTAAAGCACAACAAAAACATTATTGTTTGTTAGAGGGTGGTGTGAAATTTGAGATAAATAATGATAAGGAGTTGGTCGACCCGGATATTACTATCCTAGGGACATGTCGGCTATGAGCAGCTATTTTGAACATTTGATGTTAGTCAACTACTTTATCAATGTCGGAGATCTTCTTAGCACAACACTAGTTGCTACCCATAACATTGATGATGTAACTGTTAATAACAATTTTTGAGCAACTTTTTGTTATCAATAGAAATATAATTTATGTTTAAACCAAATAATTATAAAATGAACTAACATAACCTACAAAATCTCAATTTATACAAGGATTTCCTATTTAATTGTCTTGTGTTTCATTCCCAATAAGTTTAATTAAGTTTTAAGTCCCACTTAAATGTAAGTATTTTCAATTGTTGAAAAAAAATTTGCATTATAGAGTATTCTAAAATTGTATATTTTTAATTGAGTCCTTACTCTTTGATTTTGGATTGACGTTGTGATTGTTATATTGCATTCTTATTATTATTTACGTATCTTTATATGAAAGACAAAAACTACATAAGTAAGATTTAAGTTCCTTACAAATCTAAATATTTTGAGTTGAGTTTCTATAAAAGAATTTCGTTTTATTAGGTATCTAAAAGCTTTAATTTTGTATTGAGTCTTTATCATTTGATTTTGTGATCAAGTATAACTATTAGTTTTGCAATCTCAAACATAATATCACAAACTTGAATATGAATAAAAACCAATATCTAAAACCCTACTTATCTTTATAAAAAATGATATTATTTGTTTTTAAAATTAAATATTAAAACAAAAATCAAACCAATCATATAGAAACACAAAAACAACTTTATTTGATAAAGATAATTAAGATTCTAGAGTTTCATTTCTTTATTGTTCAAGTTCACCGTGTTATACTTGAAATTACAAAATCAAATAGTAGTTGATGGTAGGAATTCAATTGAAAAAAAGTTGATGGTAGGAATTCAATTGAAAAAATATAAAGATTTTGGCAGTCCTATAGCGGGTGACCCGATAAAGGCCCAACAATTGTGTTAGGATAGACTCTGATATCATATCATGAAGTAGACTTTAACCCTAACTCAATCTTACAGAACCGGCTTGTAAGATGAGATTTGCACCCACTTTATAAACTATTAAAAGACCTCATCTCTAGTCAATGTGGGATCTCGAACACCTGTCATGTGAAGATTATTTATATCCAAATTTTTTATTTGAACCATACTTTGTTCTTATATCAATTTAATTAAATTAGTTGTTTTTTAAAGTAATAACAAGTACACAATATTTATGACAAAGTTCTTACAGTTTGCATGTTACATATTAGAACTTTTGAGTAAGATTCATCTTCTTCTGTGTCTTGCATCTTGGTCAACATGACCAAGGTTTTATCAAGCAAACCAACCTGTCAAAATATACGCAAGTGTTGTTTGGGTCTTAGTCGCTCTTGCTTAAAATAACCGTAATATTATTTGGATACATAGATCACTTCTACTAAATCGAGTATTATTTAAAACTCAGACATTCCTAGCTTGATCATTATTTAAATTGCAATCACTTATGGTTAAGACTAAATATCTTTTGGAACACAATCATTTTTAACTAAAATAGAGAAGTTTACAAAGAAAATTATATAAAAAATATCATGTAGTTTGCTTACTAGAAAGAGGGTAACAAATATAAAATAAAACACACACTTCTAGACAATTATGAATATGAACATGAACAATGTTCTTTCTCACAAATACAAAGTTAAGGATGCTTAGGATTACAAAAGTTTGTTCTTAATCTTGTTGTAAGAATTTCGTCAATCTTTCTTTTTCACAAAGATTTTCTTTATATAGAGTTTGAACGACAAGATTCATTGCAAATCCTTTGTAGTTGTTGTGAGTTATGCTGAGGGTCTTCTTCTACTATTACTTCTTCTTGTTGTTGTATATGAGCATGCTTTTGAAGCTGTGAGGCACATAAAATGTTATTGGCTAAGTATTAAATATGTGTGACTTCTTTGACAACACTTTTAGAACACGATAGAGATTCACATACCTAAGTAGCTTCCTTCCATCTTTTGAGTACAACCCAAGACCTATAACATATGATTGATTTTGTCATTGTTAGAGATCCCACATCAAATAGAGATGAGACATTTCAATAGTTTATACAGTGGGTGTAAACCTCACATTACAAGTCGGTCTTGTAAGGTTGAATTAAGTTTAAAGTTCACTTCTTCATATGGTATCAGAACATATCCTAACAAGGTTGTTAGGTCACCCGCTATCGTACTATCCTTACATAAATTTAAATTAATTTAACTCTTCAACTTTTAATTGATTTTTTTTTAGTTTAAAATAATTTTATCGAATATCCATAACATATGTATTTGACAACATAATTTTAAAAAAAAAATTATTTAATAATTTTAATTAAGTGATTTTATTTTATAATTTTTATTTATAGATTTAAGTTTAATTTAGTTTTATATTTTTAATATATGATCATTTTTTAATATCAATTTTATTTTAATTTACTCTCTAATAGATTGTTTAATAAATTATAAAATTGTGACTTAAGTTGTTGAAAGAAATATTGAAACTTTGCAAAAATCTTAGAATTATTTTTAGATTCATCTTTTAATCTATCTATTTATCTTTCCACCGAAACAACCAATGTTATTTTTCATTTTTTCATAATATAAGAACGTATACAAAATAAATAAATTGCATTTAGAACTCCGAAATTATTTAAGCTTAAAATTTATATTAATTTATAAACATGTTAATAGTTTTTACAATAGGCAAATGATCAAATAATTTTTCAAAACCACCAAAAGTTGAAAGCATAGGTTGATTTAATATTATTATTATTATTATTATATTACGTGAAAGAATGAATCTATATAGTATTATTCGGCCATCTCAATTCAGTCCTTATTATCCTATTTTTCCTGCAGTTGGGTACCATTAGATGTATTGCTGAAGTTTCATGATTTAAAAAAAAAAAAAAATAACTACAGAAGGTGTGCAATTATGTCCAGACCCAAGGAAAGAAAAATATTTTATTTGATTACTCATTTCTTTTTCATAAACATTTAGGTTCAAAATTACTTTTAAAAATAAAACATTATACTAAATAATAATAAATATAAATATAAATAAAATATTATAATAAAATAATAAATTTATAGTTGTACAGTAGCTGTGGAAAGAGAAAAGAGATATCAAAATGGCTCTAGAAGAAAAATAAAATTCTATAGAAAATATTTGGATCTATTACACTATCAAAGGAAAATCAGATTTGTACCTTGAAATTTATTTGCTTGAGAGTTGAGAGGGGATTCATATCTTCCAACTCCCAATTGGTAAAGTTAATTCAATCAACACAATCCGAATGAAAGAAAAATAAAAAAAAAATTTAGTAGTTAATGATTTAGTAAACATTCAAAGTTCAAGAATAAATTCATGCAGAACTGTTTTCTTTTGTTACCTGTGTCAATGGAATTACTATAGTTAATCTTTGAATTATTTGAGTTACTTCTCACTCTCCAAATCATTACCGAAAGCAAAAATTGATACTGAATATTGGACCATAGAATCTTGTGAAAGTTTATTGATCAGTAGTTACAAATTGAAAAAGCTAAATAACAAAGACTTTGGTGATAAGACAAATCTTCTTAAAGTGCACTACCAACACTAGTGCTTACCATTTACATCAAATACTTGTGACTTGAACGATGAACAAAGGTCCTGCACTGTTGCAACAATACTAATCACTCTGACAAGCATGGCTAACATAGGCTCCATAAGCAATGACATAACCTCCAATTCTCAAGAGCTTAAACCTGTGTGACTAAAAGGGTAACAGAAGCATAAAAGAGACAGAAAACAATTAAAGAAAATCTACTAACTAAAAGACATAAAATATTTATTCTCTAAAGCTTGGTTCATATATTGATTGGTACTCAATTATCAGTCCACTTTTGTTATATATCATCAAAATTTACAGTCAAACTAGTGAAATAGAGAATATCTCATTTGAGTTGAAATGTACTGAATACAAACAAATGCAAATGAAGCCAAGACGATAACTAGTCAATTACAACCAAAAATGACGACACAACAATGAAAAGGATTGGTGGATGCGTCAAATTTAAGGTGACAATGACCTTTACTTGATGAAGGACAAAAGATATCAATTAACATGTAATAATGATAAGAAGAGAAAGCAAATATCAGAAGAAAAAAATGTTTTTTTTATTGTATTTCCTTTGTACCTAATGACACTTGCCTCTCTAGATGATACTTTGGACCAGGTAGGCTACAGACAACCTCACACAATTAAGCATAATCTTGATCATTTATCAGACATCAAAGGAAAACAGGAAACCTTACTGTCAAACCTCTTCTAACATCCATTCCAATCAACAGAAAAGGTAGACAGAAAGATTGGAAAAACAAAACTTATTCAAAGATATACTCAATAAACTGAGTTTTGTACAAAGTATAAACTAAACTACTTTAGTTTACTCTTAAATAATAACACACAACAACATGCATGACTCCTCGCACGCCATTAGATAAGGCCATCACTGTCCTGATGGGCTCTGCAAATGGCATACAGGGAGCCAGGCATGCCAAGTATGCTAATAGTAACATATATAAAACCAAATGCAAACATAGCCATATTTATCTCACTAACATGGAAGAAGGTCACAGAGATGACCAGATCAGATAATTGGTGGTGCTGAGGCTAGAAATGGTTTGCAAGTAGTATCTATGAGGTAGAAGCAATTGAACAACAGCATATTATATATATACAGCATGAAGGAACACAAGCCCTTCCATGTCTCCCAAATGACCAAAACACCCCTAAAACCCTTTGGCTACTGTTTTAACTTGGGAAACAACTAAGAAGCTAACAATTTGGCATGAAGCAAAGCTAACTTTGTAAATAACTCTACCTGAACCTATCTTGTCTCTCTCTTTTTCTGTTCCCCACTTTACTTTTTCAAACTCCCTAAGTGTTACATATTGAAGAGAGTAGTGTTACATATATATATATATATATATATATACACACGTAAGTGAGTGAGGAGGGACTGAAGGGGATAGACAAGGAGGGTCTTGTCATGTTTACTGTTGGCTGTGATGGCTCTAGGCATGGCTCAGGATTCAACTTCTTTTTCCATTGGAATAAAGGGCAAGTCATTTTTATCTTGAGAAACTAATTTGTCTACAAGCGCTTGGATCCCCTTAGATTCCTATTCCCTCACCATTGAGTTTCTTTAAAGAACAAGATATTTCCCTCTCTTGTCCTTTTCTCTTTACACTCGCTATTTCTTTTTCCTTTCTCTTTTGGTATGGTATACATGATGTAAGAATACAACCTAGAATTGAAATTTAACAAGCTAAGGAGGTACTCCTAGGGAGCACTTTGGTACCTATTTCTTTAATTTCTTTGTTTCTCACCCCTTATTCCTCTTTTTTCATTGAATCAACTTCTGTAGGCATTTGAAATAAACTGTTATGCAAATTAGCACTACCATCTTCTCAATTTGTTAATTTGTCAGGATGACTTATGTCTAGATACTCTTCATGGAGTAACATGTGGTCCACTGTGTAAATTAACTGTCACAGTAACTTTAAATAATACAATTAGATTTAATAATTAAATCTTAGTTTTCAGTTCTGTTATTTTTTTGTAAACTTTGATTGCAATGCAAAATTTTGAATCAGAATTCTTTGTCGACAGTACCAAACTATGTACACCTATTGTCTTGCATAGTACACACGGGTGCTTTCAAATTGTCTCTCGATACTAGAATAAAATTATTAAAAGTGAAAGCATAAAACTTTATTCAACTTGAAGAAAAGAAAAGACAAATTCAAAGGCATTAATCTGCTAAATGCATTGCATGCATGATAATGCTTACAACGGTCACGGGCAAAGACACATGCAATTATGCAATAGCAGTGGCTAAAGTAGAGGTTCCCTTCTAGTTAGACAGGAATCTCACGTAGGACCAGAACCAATCCTGAGACAAACACGTTCAAGTTGCAAATAAAGCTGCAAATTTTCCATACTCAGAATCTTGTAGAGAATACTCGACAAGACAAATATTTACAAAAGCTTATTGTATGAAGAAGTAGCTAGCTATATCACTCCTTTGGCAACATGTATGTGTTTGGAATAACCTTATTACCCTTCCCTTTCCAAATTTTATGGTCTTTCTTTTTTCATGCTTTGCTAACAGCACTTGTGCACATGCATTTAGATGAACATGTTATCACAAACCTTGCATGTCAAATGTATAATATTTATCTAGACTACATTATCCAGCATTAAAAAGTGGTTTCATACTTATATATGTCAATTCAAACATGCAGCCTTAAATATTTACATTGTTGTCTTCTAATTTCAAATATTTTTTTTTATATGACACAGCTTAGTCCAAAACTAACTTAAATTTGGTAAATGGTTTAAATGTGGGGACACTTTTTTAGAAAAAAGGAAACCCCACTATTAATGATTTTCCAATGAGGTGTGAGTGGTCCTATTTATTTTGATGAAAGCAATACAGTGATTGGTACTTTTTTCAAATCATGAGGAGCTACTAGCTTGTGGTGTTACAATTAAACAAGCATACAGACAACCGACCAATATATATCGACAACGGTGTGAAGGAGAAAATACATAAAAGATTGATCTTTATCACTTTTAAAAATTATTATATAGTTAACAATAAAAAGTGTATTTTATCAATAGAATTATTAAATCATATTTTTATATAATAATGATTCTTTATGTTAAATTTTATTATAATTTAACAAGATAATAATAATTAAATTTAAAATATTTTGAAAAATATATATTATATAAAATAAATAAGAAATAATTTTAGAGATATAAAATTTTGTATGTATAATTTATGTGAAAAAAAGATTTAATAGGGGACTTGAAAATATATAATCCAATCAGAAGACAATATCAGCAATATAACATTAAAAAGAAGTTACCTCATATATAATTGAAGTGTAAGTCGCACTTTGTGTAAGTCTCTAAGTTAAATAAAAATAAAAATAATTGAGTAATATATAAAAAAATTATTATCTTAAAATTTTGAATTAAAATGCGACGTTAAGATGCGACGTTGATCTCTAAATTTAGCACAGATCTCAACTAATCAAATACAACTACTCAGATAGGTCATTGAAAAACTAAACATCAAAAGTAATTTGATTGGTCTGCAAAATCATTCACATGTAAAGTGAATTTGTATAATAATAATTTTCATGAATCAAATTAAATTACTATGAATCATTCCGAACAATTTTGAACTTTTTTTTTTTAAGTTTTGAACTGTTTTTAATTATTTAAATTATAATTATTTTTTTTGAAAAAATTATTTCAATGCATATTTCACATTTTTAATTTTATAATTTTATATTAGTTCAAAATCTTTTACTTAAGGACAATTTAATCTTTTAAAACTATTTTAAAACTAAATTAGAAGAGGTTTAATTTCTTAATGCATTTTAGTATCAATTTAATTTAGTTCAATTTTTTTATCATCCTTCAAATATTTTTTCTAGTTAAATAAAATATTTATTAATTTTATATATAAATTTATAGTTATTATTAGATAAAATATTTTTGTAAAAAAAAAAAAAACTAGAAAATATAGGATGTGTGATACATAAATAACAGGACTAAACATTGTATAACCTATATGATAAGACAAAAGAAATACCATTGAAAAAACTACATTAAGTTCTATAAATAAATAAATAAACTATCTTCTTAAATTTTTTTATTTAAATTAGAAATATCTGAAAAAGTTAGACATATTAACCCAAATTAAATCTAATTTTTTTGAAATATTATTTTAATTACTTTAAATATAATTATTTCTTGTTATTATTTGAGAAATTTTAAAAAATAACTCCTAACAAAACTTACTAAAATTCTTTCATAAGACTAATGTAATGATTTTTTTTTTAAGTTCACCAATCTAGCCCATCTAAACAAATTTAATAAATAAGTTTTATTTATTTACTTTAAATATAAATATTTAAGATTTTTATTTTTTTGGAAACCTGAAACTGTTAAAAAGTGGTTCAGTAAAATATGATTGTGATATTATTATATAAGGTATCTTTCTGAGCGCATTGTCTATTGGTAAGGGTATGACACTGATTAATCAGATTATTTTTTATTAATATCAATTAGAATATTTTTTTAATCAATATTAATTAAAAAAACTCTCAACGATATCATAAAAATAATTTTAATTGATATTAGTATAAATAATCATAATTAATGTTAATAATTATAGATAATACCAACTAAAAATAATTTCAATTAATGACAACATATACTACTCTCAATTAACTTTAATAGATAATATGTTTTGTAATATCAGTTAAAAAGATCTTGAGATTAAAAAATTACATCAACCAACTAAAAAATCAATACTAATATTTTTGAATTATTAAAGTATTTAATTTTTAAAGAATTTTTTCATTTAATAATAATTAAAATATTTATCCAAAAAAAATCAAAATTTACTAAGTTTGAATTCTATCATTCAAAAAATAAAACAATTTGATATCATGAAATTTTTTATTTAAACACAATGTTAGTTATTTTGATAATACTAATATAAATTTATTAAATTGTTATAATTGGAACTAATAAGGACATTTTGATATTGAATTATTGTATATAAAACAATCTTACTGGCATTTAAATGTAACTCAAGTGGTGGTTTTATGTTTTTTCAAACTCTGTTTGGAATATAAAGGATATTATTTTATTTTATTTGTGATGTGAGTCCCCATTAGACAAGGGTTAGTTTAACTTCATAATTTGCAACAACTTGTCCTGCTTCCATTAAACTCTTTATCCTAAAAAGAAAATTAAAGAGAGTTTCAATCTATTATTACTCTGGGTAAAAACTTCAATTGGCAAACTCATTGAAAAGTCAAAATTAGGTAAGGAACATATAATGCTGGTTACAAAAGAATAAATCATTGGTTCTGGCTTTACTCAATATACACTGTTAAAGTGATCCTCAAAACTATATTCTTAACAGTTTATTTTAACAAATCGAAATTAATTTTAATACATGACAACAAGACACCACATATTATAGTAAAAAGGCAAAACACTATCTGCACCAGAATCTTGATGAATAATAAACACAAATTAAATGAAATATATTATTCTGCATAACTTGACAGTTCCCAGCACCAATATTTAATTCTTCACAGTGTAGTTACATACTTGAGTAGCAAGGTGACAACATCCTCTGATATCCTCCCTGCCTCAGTTTTCAGGTGATGGATCTTTGCTTCAGTGTCTAACTCAAGTCTCTTCACATTAGCACCAGAATCTCCACTACTCTGTATTCATAAGAATGAAAGCACACAAACTTAGAATAAGATAAGAGTACAGTACAACAGCTATGATTATTTTATTTTATTTTACTGTAGTCAATTATAGACTTGCCTCTGACACTTTCTCCAACTGAGATCTGTACTCAGCAATTTCCTTTTCAGCCTCTTCTTTAGCCAGCTTCAGTCTAGCCAATTTTTCTAGCAAGTCTACAGTAATGATACTGATTACTTCACCCATAAAGAGATTACACCTAGATTCAACACAAGTTATAGGAGTACACCAAAAGAAATAAACAAAAGATAAGGGAGAAGAGAGGGACTAACTTATTATAGTAATAGTTAAAGAATTTGTTGTCACATGTATGAGGAAACAAGCAGACAGATAACCCTCATAAAACCAATAACTCAGACCTATATATTAAAATGAAAACATCAACGCAAAAGGATAGAGGGAGACAGGAATATCAACAATGTTTAACAATACTTTGTGCTTCTCGTTCAACTGCCAGCAACTGCTGAATTCCATTTTGACCCCTGTTGGATGTAATTCTGTGCTAAAATCAGTTGGTAACTATCAACATGTACAAAGTTACTAAAAATTTCAATTTTAGACAATAGAGTAGAGTATCTATCAGTTTACTTTGGTTCTCCCTTGTTGAAGTGATTCAATTTACTTACATTGCTAATAAACTTAAATATCAAGACAATCATATTGTGCAGAAAGCAGATCAAACAAGGGTATTAAAACGCCACCTATACTCACCATGGATCTGAAACTGTGGGGGAGAGAAGAGAATGATACCTATCACTTTCAGTGTGTTAGATTCAGAGAAACCAGGAAGTTGTGTGATAGACCTTTCTAAATGAATGTGTTAAAAGAAAACCAGAGGACTGTTTTGCTGATTTGGTTTTTGTTTGCACAATCAACACAACCCTTGTTTTAATAGTTTCAATTCTTTAATAATAGTTTTAATCCCATTATGTAACATTAAAGTGTTATATCCCCACATTTATTAATATATATATAAAAAAAAAAAACATAAGATTGTCATACACAGGGTGATCAAATCATCCCTCCAAACCTTTTAATTTTATTATAAATTATAAATTTATTATTGATTATGATAACAATAATATAAATTTCATAATCAAGACATAACAGTCTAATACTATATTTTGAGTATAATAGATAATTTAACTGTTATGAAGATCTTATTGAAATTACAATAGTTATATAAATTATGTGATTAGAAGGTCTGAAATTACAAGTATGTCTCATAAATTGAAAGTCTAAGTTTGCTTCTTCAAAACAAAATTGGAAAAAAAGTAATTAAAAGTAAAATCTACAACATCTAAACAATATATTTGTAATAAAATAATATGTAAAGATAAGATAAAATTTATGATTAATTAGTCAAAAGATAAAAAATAAACATCTCAATCATATTTGGAGCGAAATAAAATATATTATTTCACTAAATTTGATTTAGGCTTATTTTTATTAAATTGAATTTTGACTGAGTTTATATAAGAATTGAAAAATAATAATTATAAAAAAATCAATTAATAATTTATTAATTATATTTAAATGAACTTCATAATCAATTTGTTTTCTTTACTATTTTAAATAGTCTATTAGATTTTTCTGCATTTTAATCACAATATCCTTTTATTTTATTCCTTTTTCTAACTTTGTTTGTTTGCATATAAGTTTTGAATTTTGGGTTAATTTTTTTCTTATCAATACTATTATTTATTTAGTATTAGACTATCTAAACTAAAAATACAACAACACCGATCATAGTAGTATATTTACATTTTTATTATATTAAAATAATAGAATTTTAAATATATATATATATATATATATAATTTAATAATTTTATTAGTAATTAATTAAAAATCGTGAAAAAAAATTATTTAATATAAATATATAATTTTATAAGAATAGTATTAAAGTAACAATTATTTTTAAAAAATAGTATTTAATTATTTTAAAATAAAAGAGAATTTATTTATTTATTTATTTTATTAAATAAATAAATTATTTTTTATTTATAAAAATATAAAACTATCTAGTTAAAACATTAAAAAGAAAAAGTTATCAAATACTGTATCATTTGATATTATGGTACAGGTGAATAATGAGTAAAACTCACCTCTGGTGCAGTGGGTGTTTGGGCAGGCCCAATCTTGAAATCCCAGAACTGGAAATTACCCTTATTCGGGGTTGACTGCGTCTTCCTGCACCTACGTAATTTCTTCGTGCACCTCCATAGTCAAAGTGGAATTATCATTTTCCTCTTTCATTTTCTTTATCTTACCGGCATATACTCTTGTTTTTTTATTTTAAATTATACAATCTACAATAAAAATATATATTTTAAATTATATACAATTTTTTTATTTTATATATATAATCTGAATTAAAAAATTTATATTCTATATTATACAATCTAAAATATAATATGTAATTTTAAATAAAAATAAAATCATATTTTAAATTATATAATTTAAAATATAAATTTTAAAAAGTATATTTTAATAATTTTAAAATTATGGAAGTTCAGAAATAAAAGTATGGAGATATATAAACAAGCCGTCTTTGGGCTTCAGTTTATCTAAATTCCTACCTAATGTGTCCTTTCTCGTACAAAGACTTTCATTTCCTGTACCCAATCACTACTACGTATTAACGGAAACAAGATATTAAAATACCTTATAAGCTGTTGCAGTTACCACTGCCGCTATTACTATTGTCATTGTTGTTGTAATTTTTGTTGTATCTCTATTGTTTTAATAAAGAAAAAAAAAATAGTTAGTTTTGAAAAAGAAAAAAAACTTATTCTGAAAGTTATGTTATGGAAAACTTGTTCTGCAAAGCTCAATATATTTTTAAATATTTGAGGAGTTATGTTATGGTGTGCAGTTATAAATTATGGAGTTCAGGAAGAAAAAGCCTCTCAAATTGAGGAGGAGACCCATACATTACTAAGAAGAAGTTTATTTTTAATCAGTAAATCATTTTCACAAATATAAAATATATTTTTCCTTGAGATCAATTTGATATGAGAAAATTGGATTTTTTGACCACATATATAATAAATCTTGATAATTTCTAACAGACTAAACAATGCCACTTTTAATTTCAATTGCTAAATTGAAATAGAATGTTTATTAAAATTTAATGCTGTTATATGTGTGAAGATTAATCCAATAAATTTTTTATTAATTATTCATAACATTTACATTAAAAAATGTTTAAATTAATAATTCAATAATTTTTTCAACCGATATTTTTATCTATTTATTTTAACAAATTAAATTTCCTATCCTTTTAATTAAAAAATAATACAATCAATCCTCCATTTAGGAAATTATGAGTAACACATTGAGGTAAAATATAAAATACCTTGGTTGTTATCATTGAAACTAGGAATAAAGTCTTAATCAAATTAAAGTCAAGAGATGTGGATTTTGTTTACTTATCTCTAATCAATAATTTGAACATGTATATGATGATCTGATAATTAATAGATATTTTGTTTCTAGAACATATATCACAAAAAAAGACTGTTTTTTTTTTTCAATATAAATTGTATTTCTATACATGACATTTTAAATAATTCTACGTATAAGAAACTTATTTCCATAACATGTTTGTTTGATATTAGTAATTTTAGAGGAAAAAATAGCAAATTATTTAATTCACTCTTTTAAAAGGAAATTAAAAAGTGGAAGAAGGAAAATAAATATTTACTATAAAAAAATAAATTTCATTACTATGTATATGGAAAGAAATATTCAAATTCGTTAATGATCGAGTAACGAATTTTGATTTAAAATACACAAGTGCAACTCACTAGCCTAACATTTTGTTAAAATCATTACTTATATTAAAAAATTATAATATAATTAACTTTATATAACAATTATATATATATATGTATTGTTGTTGTTCTTATTTATTTGCATGCTACATATGGAAAAATATTTTTCATATTTTATAAAAAATTATAATAATTATTGTCTATATGTGATATTTGTTACAAGATTACCAATGAATTGCTAGATTGTTAACAGTTTGATAAAAACAAATATTTACTTTAAGATACTTTCTAAAATTAAATATTCATGTTTGACCCAATTCAAAACAATGGGCATAGTTTGAAGACAAAACACACTAGCTTAACAAAACTTGTAGAATTTTATGAGTTGAAATGAATGTTGTGAAACGGCTCCAATCCAACCTTAAAACATTCCTAATGATCATAAAAAAAAAAAGACAGATTCAAGTCAAAGTGTTTGAATAAAAAACTTTGTAATTTTCAAAGAGTTCAAAATATATTAAGTTTGAATGGCTTCTTTTTAATAATTTTATTTTATTTAAATAATAAAATTTAAATTTAATAAAGTTTGATTATATTGTTTAAATAAATTAATATCAAAGATAAAAATATATTGAACATAAAACAAACCAATAAATAATATAACTAATAAAAAAAAAATTCTTACCATAACTGATAAAAAAAATAAAATAAAAAGGTGTTGGACATTGGTAGATAAAATATCCAATATCAATGAATAAATAATTTCAATAATATCAACTAAAAATTAATTTGGATTATATTAGAAAAAAATAATATTATTAACATTGATAAAAAAAAATCTTGATTGATATTAATTGAAAAATAAATTTATCAATATTAATTGTTGATAAAATTCTGACTAACCTTGATCTAGAAAAAAAATTAATTCTAATTAATGTTTCCCGAAAAACTCTAATGTGACATTAGTAAAAAAATCCTTAATTTTTAATAAATAAAGCCCTTTTTAATATTAATTGAGAAATAACATTAAATGTACCATAATCAATTTTAATTTGAAAGAATTTGTGGATATTATTAAAAAAAATGAAGTTTCCCACCTTAACTAAGCTGACAACATCTGAGTTGAAATTAAGCCATCAATGTTCTAACTAAAGTCAACCAAACAAAACAAATGAAAAAAAGACATAAATTTAAATGTAAAAAGAAATTACTTTTTCTAAAAAATGAAATTTAAAATAATCCAGTTTTAAATAATTAAATTACTTTTATAAATTTTAAAATTTTCATATCCAAGCAATCTATTTTTTATAAAACCTTTTAAATTTTTATTATCTTTTAAAAATTTCTCATTCTCACATCTATTAAAACTCGAATATGTTTTTTCTTTTTCATTATAGGTTTTCTCCAACATTAGAAGTCGACATCGACTCTCAATAAGAAAAAAATGACATCAACTCGTTCAAATTTTTTCCTGGATTTTTTTTATGTTACTCATTTACTATAATATCAAAATAAATTAATTTCTATATATCAAGAAGTTGTAAATATATTTTAAAATATTAAAATCAATATATTTTAGAGACACGGTAAAAAACTAAGATCACAACATAAAATTCCATCAAGTCACTTCAATTAAGCAAACATAAATAATTTTAGAAAACTTTTACCAAACACCATATAATCTTGATACCTGAAAATTGAAACAAACCTGAACCTTAATAAAAAAGTTTACCATTAGGCAAATAATTATTATGTTTAACAAATGAATCACTATTTAGAATGAGAAGTAGGGTAATGACCTCGTTTCCGGCAAGTGTCATCCCTACAATTGTGGTCATTAGAATCTATTTCACGGAGACAGCACAGCTACCATCAATTCACTTTCCAAAAATTATTCTTCAATAATAATCCAATCCCATCATTTCATGTCTTTAACTTTTCTTGTCCCCACTCAATCGCCAAAATATTATAGTTGCTGTAATATATATTACTGTTCTTTAAAAAAAATGGATATATTCAAATAATATTTATAATTTGATTATCAAGAAGTAAATTATATGTATTGTTATCCATTACATTTTAATAGTTTATACTAACATACATTATCTATCTATGTATATATAATATTAATTATAACATATTTAGAAGATTATTATCATTCCTCACATCTTTTGTATTTTAAAATGACTAAAAAAATTATATAACTACATCTCTATCAAACAAAAGATATTATCTTCTTCAACTTATAGGTGTTCTTATACTTAATATACGCTTTTAATTTTTTTCAATAACTTAAATATTTGAGCATACGTGGACATTCTTTCACTTTTAATCTCACTTTATTGGCATAAAACTCCATCTTCAAACTATTAAGAAGTTTGAAGGCTTCACTAATTAGGTATTCAACTTTTAAAATAATGGTATCAATTTCATGACCCATTTTTAATACTGATATTATATATTCCTCGCCTCAGGGCATGTGAATGGTTGAGCTCGATTGAAAAAGAAAATGATAGGCCCTCCCCAAATCCTTCACACGCTGTAATAAACTTTCAACAAAAAGTCGCAATCGCACAGCGAAATAACTCGCATGACGGATACGTTTTGTTTTATCCAAGGCTAAACCTAATCCACGAAACTAAATTTGCACCATGCATATACTTACCCTTTTCTAATACAACCCCATCTTAGATAATGACAAAATGCCAACGATCGATATTTTTGGTGGGGCAAAATGAGCAAAATGACGTGCCATAATTGGAAAAATGTTACTTTGACATGTAACTTTCGTTTAACAACTGTGAGGTCACATAATTGGCAGAGTAAAAAGAAAAGTGAAATTTACCTAAATGATAACAAATAACGAAAAATCAAGATCAGTTGCTATCTAAAAATGAAAACCGTCTATAAACCAATTTACCTTATTATAAATCAAAACACATCATTTATCACTTCTAAAATTGTCTCCAAAATATTATTGCTCTAAACAAACAAATAATCATGCATACACAAAATAAAAATAACCTAAATTCATTTTCAATTCACGTTAAATATCCCTAAAATTCAATAAAAATTATTCTTTAATTAAAAAACTATTTTCATTCTCAATTTATTGTAACTGTCACTTAAAACTGTCAAACTATTGATGATTTGGTACACCCAATAAGTTTTATATTCTTTAGAAGTGGAGGCCAATATCAAGTTATATGCACCTTCCTCCCTTAATTCTTTTAGGCATTTTTTAAGAACAAAACTATGAGAGAACAATTTAGGTTATATACACCTTCCTCCCTTAATCCTTCTAGACATCTTTTAAGAACAAAACCATGAGAAAACAACCTAGCTCCAAAACTGACAATACTTCTAATGCTTTGCTCCAAAACTGACAATACATCAAAGGCGGTGATTGATCGTAGTAATGTCATCTCAAAGGACTTGAGGTCGGAACATTGACACTGTTTGTGAAGTTCTCCTCTCTTAGCTCTTGACTCGGAGACTTATTCCGGTACACCCAATAATCTCACATTGCTTATAAATCTAAACCAAGATCATTTTAATTACAAATTTCAGGCTTAACTCTCCCGATACCAAGATAATATCTTGAAAATTTTACACTAAATTGAGTTTGTGACTTTTCTGAACTCGAAGTAAATACAGTCTGGAAAGGACTTTGGTCCCCCTCATAACCATCCGTGCATAAAGCATAACGAGGAAAGACAGGTGCGTCATGCATCATCCCTGGGCAAAAGATACGCTATCTCAGTCCTATAAATATCAGCACTGGACCACACCCCCTTAAATTCACAACAGAAAAATTTAACTATCATGGACCATTTTAGAATAACACAGTGACCACACCAATAGATAAATCCATTCATCGCGACACAATCAAATAGACACGGCACAACGATCTCGCTCTCACAAACACCTCTTCACTACATGTGTTCCTATCATCTCAACGTCGTATGCTGTCATTCCAAAATTCCCGAAAAATAGGACAAACAAGTTAGGTAAAACGACACGGATCGACATGAAACTAAATGCAACATCCACAGCCACAGGTCTTTTGAATGTAATGTAACACTTGAAAATAAATACACAAATTAACATGGCAATGCATGTCTTTTGAATGGACGCTTCCGCAAATAGTAGACATAAATAAATACACACTTAGTGACGACGATATACAAATCCCAATCCACCATGTATGAGCAAATCAAAGATCGATCCAACTCAATTAATTAAGGTTGTCTTCATATGTTTTGGTCCGAACTACAGGTTTGAGGAGCTCCTGAATGACCCGAGAGCCTTTGCCGCTTGTGCCCTCAATACGTACTGGTGGTAGATTGCAGCAATGGCTGCACCGATGAAGGGTCCAACCCAGAAGATCCACTAACCATTTCAAAAAAAAATTCAGAACCCAGTTATAATTCATTTATCCACCAACCATTCAAAAAAAAAATTTAAGGAATCAATAACAAAATTTAGTACCAAAAATTACTCTTTTGTCATTAATGTAGGTTACAAAATGACCTCTGTATCTGTTAAAACTTAGTTGTCTCTTTTACAAGCTTCATTTCAAGCTATTTCTTATTAGTTACTTTTTTACTAAAATGTGACTAATTGCTTTATTACAATTTTTTACTTGATAAGTAATGCATACTATAAAACATTAAAGGTAATAGTTAGCGTTAATTATTAATTAGGAGAAAAGTAATTGAGTGAAAGTGAAATTATTGGCCTTGATTTAAGGGTAATTTAAAAGAAAGTATACATTAATAAAAAATTTAAAGTTATTAACTAGATTAATAAATTTATGAAATTATTATTAAAATATAATTTAATTAATAGTTTGACTAATTAAAAAATACTATAAATCAGTAACTAAATCATTAAAAAATTATTAATTAGAACATTCATGGGAAAGATGAAGTTATTTGTAATTTCAGCTATATATTTGAGAAAAAATAATTGTTTTTAAACAAGTTAATTGAATGGGAACATTTATAAATTAGGGTTATTTAAAAAAAAAAGTTACTGTTTGTTTTCGGACGCTACTATTTTTTCCATGAAAAGAAAAAACCGATTTTTTGTTACATCCCAAAAAATTAATTATTTTAAAGACCACTTTCAATAAATTTATGTAAACAAAAACTTCTTCAATTATAATAGATTACAACGACAGACTACACATACAATAGATTATTAACCCTGATATTTGAAACACATCTCCACTTAATGTGAGAAGTACACTAGAACTTATAAACTGTTTCATCGTTATTTTATTTTATTTTTTCTGTAACAAGTTAACTAAAATTAACATAAAAGTTAACTCAGAAAACTAAAATGAAATATGTGCATGGTTCTCATACCTGGTCATCCCATGCCTTCTCGTTGTTGAATATGACGGCAGGGCCCAGGCTTCTGGCAGGGTTGATGCCAGTGCCGGTGACAGGGATGGTGGCCAAGTGAACCATGAACACCGCGAACCCAATCGGAAGTGGTGCCAAAACCTGCATAAGTATATTTTACTGTCTCAAATTAATCTGGTATAGTTAAGTGTACAGATTTTTAGTGTTGCAAGTTCCAAGAGTTGTTTCTGTGGATAGTTACGTTGTGATGAGTGAAAATAAAAAGAAGAACATACGGGAACATGGGAATCTCTGGCACTTCTCTTGGGATCGGTGGCGGAGAAGACGGTGTAGACAAGAACAAAGGTGCCAATAATCTCTGCGCCCAAGCCAGTGCCTTTACTGTACCCATCAGAGAGCAAGTTCACGCCACCGTTGTACCTGTTGTAGTAGCTCTTCTGAAACGCCTTTACCAGCCCCACGCCACATATGGCTCCCAAGCACTGAGCCACCATGTACGCAACAGCTCTCACCAGCGACACCTTCCTAGCCAGAAACAACCCGAACGTGACGGCGGGGTTTATGTGACCCCCGGAAATGCCCGCGGTGCAGTACACGAGGACGAAAATCATGCCGCCGAAGGCCCAGGCGATGCCCAGGATGCCCACGCCTCCGCAGGAGTCGCCGGCGCTGATCTGGTGGTTGTAGCCGATGACGGTGAGGATGGTGACGTAGAGGAAGAGGAGGGTGGCGACGAACTCGGCGATGAGGGCCCGGTAGAAGGACCACTTGCGGAGCTCGGCGGCGTCGTAGAATGGGGCTGGTGGTGGGTCGTAGTAGTCCTTGTGGTGGGTCAACTCGGTTGGTACCTCGGTTTCAATGTCCTTGGCCATGGATGTGAGAGTGAGTGAGATTCAGCGCGTTGTTTTATGTGATAAGGTTCACAAGGAATGAACGAAGTGAGTGTATCTATATATACAAGGGAAGGGTTAAGTTGAATTTTGAAGTTAACTAGAGTTGCTTTTCCAATGGCTGGTAACAATTTTCACTGCTATTCTGCCCCACTGACACTACACTTGTACTTCTCTTCTCCTATTAACCCCTTTCAGTGACTTCTGCAAACCAAAATTTAATGTAATTATACTTTTTTTCTAATTTTCTATTTTGGTCCTGTGCCTAATTCTAGGAAATAACAATATTGGACTGTTTTTTTATCACCATGTGAGAACTTTAGGAAAGAATGAGATTTACATATAGTAGAATTAGTATTAAATTTGAGGTTAGTCAAATTTAACTTTTATTCAAATAATACTCTTTCCAATTTAAGTAATACTCTTTCTATTTTTGTTTCCTTGGATAATAATTTCTTTCTTACTAGAGTTAATGGAGTTTAAGATTCTCTTACAACAATAATAAATGTTTCATTTCAAAATAATTTTACTAAAATTAGTTTACCTCTTTATAAATGAATCGATAAAGAAAAAAAAATATTAGTTTGAATAACAATCAAAAAGAAAAAAAACCAACAACAATACAAGATAGTTTAGAATTTCTTATAAAAATAGAATGCTATGGGTTTCTTATGAAAATAGAATGCATGCAGGCTCTGTGAGCTTAATTTGTGGACTTACGGGGTCACAAACTTAAAACTGAAACATTTTGGATAGAAAAATTACCCAAATAACTAAAAGTATAAGAATTATGAGAGAGAGGAAGTAATTTTTCCGTGTTTCTAATTATCTTTCCAATTATATATTTACGTATAATTAACAATAATTAATATAAAATGACTCAAATTTAAAAGTGATAATTTATAATATATAAGCGAATCAAAATCTTAAACTTAAAATTAATCTTATAATTTATTTTTTTAATATCAAATTATAATCTAGTTTAATTAAATTTAATAGATTTATTGTATCAGTTATAAATGTTTCGTTTTATAAAAAAAAAGAAAAAAAAAAATCTCGAATGCTGCATTCTCCTGCATAAACTGCTAGTCCAGTTAAACAAGTTTCAAAGTATAACTTGGTAGTTGGGAGAAGAAGGATAGGTAAGATTATTAGAGGATGCCATTTTATTTCATTATTAAAATATTAATCTAAAACAAAAAATTATTCATGAGTACCTGGTTTAAAGGTTTTAATATTTTCAACTCACGAAATTAATTTTAAAAGCTTTTATTCTTTTTCTTGATATGATTCAAGATGGATTATAAGATCACCACGTATTTATTATTGCTTTCTGTAAAATTTTGATTGCAACATTATTCTAAACCAAAAAAAAATATAAATTGTGGATTTTTTTATTTAAACTAACAAATTTAACGATTTTTAATTTCAGTAAAATAAAAAATGTATGAAACAAATTAAACTTATTGAAAAAAATAAATTTCAACGAAACAATTAAATTATTGTAAAAAGATTACTAGTCATAAAAATTTAATTTTTTTTAATACATGTAACAATAAAGCTTATATTTTGTGTTTTTCTTTTTGTAAATGGAATTGGAAAGAAATAGGAAAAACTAAATGATAACACCGGAACCAAACGCAAAAGAGTAAATATTACTGAAATTATATTAAATTGTTTTTAAATAAAAATAACTTAAAATTGGGAACAAGACCAAAACATGAAGAATTACTAATGATTCAATAAATAATAAATAATAAATAATCGAAAACAAACATCTCGGAACATAAATAAAAAATAAATGCAGAGGATTAGTGAATAAGAGAGTGCATAAATGCAGAGGACTAGTGAATAAATAGTCGAAAAAAATTACGAAGTATGATTAAGAACAATAGATGAATAAGAGAGTGCAAGTCTCATCCTTATAACTATTATATTTCCATTTTTATAATTTTATGAGTTTGCAAATAATAGCTATATATTTTTAATTCTACATAATATTAGTTTATTCATGATATTTTTATTGAATTATGAACCTTACTTTCCACTATTTTGATAAAAAAAACTTTTGAACTTTAACTTTTCATAATAATTACAATCCAAGAAAAAATCGATATATTAAATGAACTCTTCCTTGAATTCTCATACTTGAAAATATACCTTCTTGCATTCCTATATCTTTCTTGTCCTTTGATTATTGTATCTGACAACAATTATTCTTATTTATAAATATTGTTACTCCGAGTATGAAGTGTAATCAAATTTAATATACACATACTTTATTAATTATCTTTTCTTCTCTTAATCTCAACTTTGTTAACCTCCTTTCTTCATATCGTGAATTGTTGTCGATAATCATAAAAATGCTTTCAATTAGAAGCATGTCATGTCATATTAATTCAAAGAAAGATCAAATACAACACCAATGAAGAATATGTAAGAGAGGAAAGAAAGAAGTTAAAGAACAAAAACGAAAAAAAAAAAATGTTCTTTGAAATTGTTTCATTGGAGCATTACGACGAAGCGTTACTATCAACTTTCTATCCTCCAATCTCTTGTTTTTCAAATTCTTTTGCCCTGTTACTTTCTATTCTTCATTTGGTTTTGATTATTCAAATATCTTCATAAAAATCACGAAAATCGCAAAAAAAGAAAAAAAGAGAGAGGTGGAGGAATGTTTGGTAGAGCAAGGAATGGCTTTTGTGCACTTCTCTCTGGTGTGTATAACTCATGATGGTAGGGTTTTGGTTCACCATCTCAGCCTTACTGTTTCTCATCACTTTGTGATATAAGTTTCAATTATTTCTCCCTACTCATATTTCAATACTGTTTGTATATGAAAGTTTTGAATTTTGTTTTAAATTTTATATGCATTTAACTTTTGACTTTTGCTTTTTCATCAAGACAATATCTTTATGCATGGAAATTTTCTAAACAAAACGTATTCTAAAAATATAGTAGTACTATTCATATAAATTAAATAATGATTTAGGTAAAAAACTACCTTTTATCTTTATCTCTCTTTACTAACACGTTATTAATGTGAAATATTTATCAATTCTACAAATTATCTGACAAAAAAATAAACTACAACCAGTTAACATTCGGGGAATTCTCATGTTCTATTAATATAAAACAAAGATTTGACATGATTTATGATTATAATAAGATCGAAAATCAATAATGAACAAAATACTTTAGACAAATCTTGTATATACCAAAACGAAAAATCATGTTTGAATAAACATGATAATTAACAACGACGTTATAAATTAGCACTGCTTACACTTTATTAACTACACTAAAATATGCCCCTGGCAAACAAAGGTTTGGGATATTTGAATTTAAGATCTGTTCAATGACTCTTGCCTAAATAATTACAAAAAAAAAAGTATAAATATGATTGTTGTCTCCTACTGATAACAATCGTGATTAATTTAAAAAATACATGCATATGTAATTTATATAAGAATAGGAACAACACAAGAAATTGAAGGGTAAAAGTATAATCATGCAGGTCATAATATATATAAAAGAAAACTCAATAAATGGAAACAAAATGTTAATTTTACTAATAAACTTATTATACTTTTCAAACAAAAAAACCTCATTTCTCTTACTATTCATTAATATCAAAGAGAATATTAAAAGTACAAATAAAAAAAAGTAATAATTAAAAAGTTTAGATATAGTCATGTTTTGACTTTTTTTTTCCTAACAGGCTACAATAAGGGAGCAGATAGAATATAATTTTCTCCCTTAGTTTTTTTTAAATATTGAACAAAAAAAAACAACTCTAAAGTTTTGCGACAGTTATCTTATTAATTTCTTCATAAATTAAATTGTTTTAAAGTATGTTAACTATAAGGTTAAATGATTTTAAACATGAATAGGCATCTTTTACATTTCTTTCCACATAATATCTTCAAATTTCAATCACGGTGAATGTGAAGAGTAAAATCAATGCCTAACTAGGAAAAAATAAAATCTCACAAAAGTAAAGCTAACAAATTATCATAATAACAACAAACTATTTAACAAAAAAATTCGTCTTGCATATTATTTACTTATTATCATTTTTCTAATGTTTTTATCTGTCATAAATATAAGTATTTTTCTCCGATAATTGTGGCCCATTGGATTATTATCAGTCATTGAAATTAGTCTTGTTTCAAAATCCTCGCTTATTATTCGCATATGTTATGATAAATAATTAATGATAAGAAAATTAACTAATAGAATCTGCACATACAAGCCAAGCAGTGTCTTTTTTTCTTCCATAATAAGAAAATTAATGATAGTAATTTGGTGTTTTGTGTTGTTTCTAATTATAAGACGAAATTGATGGTTGGAAGAAAAAAAAAAAATCATCCGGATACGTCCTTTAGACATATAAATAAATTTTGCTCATATTTAAAACAAATGAAGCTTAATATTTAACCTAATTTAAAACAATATCATTATGGCATAAACTAAAAGCACGAATGTGACTAAACTTGAAAACTAATTTTTTATATATATTTTAGTAACTAAGTAGAAGAAAAAGTTGATAGTATACTAACTAAAAAAACAAGAGGATATATAGGATACTTAGTTTTTGTTTACATTGTTTCCCTTCAAACAAGTTAAAATGCGATTGTTTTTGTGGATCCGAGTGTATTGTGCACTTTTCAAAAGATGAAGATTTTCTATGAATTGAGTATGCAGATGGGTGACATTGTTCAAATTCCTTAAATGTTATATGTAGCTTCCAATTTAACATAATACCGCAACTTATATAATCCATTATACATACCTATGATCAATTAGGTAGGCCTAACACTGAATTTTGTCCACATAATCAATAATCAATTATGTCTTTTTCATATTTAATTATTTAGGTAATGTTAACCTTGTGGACAAAAATTAAGCTTAGTTTTTAATTAAGGGAGGTCATAAATTTGTTTTTTTTTTAATTTAGATTGTAATATATAAGATAAGGAAATTATTGTAATTAAAAAAAAAAACAAATATCATTTGTATTTCTATTATTTTAAATCAATCATATACAATAACAAAATCTCTAATCATTTCTCATTTTTTCCACTCTATTTCACCAAATTAAAAAATAACATTTTTTATTTATTTCTTTCTCTTTATTTTTTTTTTTCACTTTTTCGCATACTATCACCAATTCCAAACAATAATTTAGCCCTTGTTTCTAAGGGCCTACTAGTGTACATGGAGGAAGTGGACAAATAGTTGCATTTTGATCCAGGTTTGGTTTCCTTCAAAATAGTTTATTTCCAAGAAATGTAGGTATAGATATAAGTCTTTCATCAACCTTTTAAGCCTCTAATAAATTGAGCGTAAAGTCAATGAGACAACCAGCCAATGCCACAAAGATTATATACTTCTATACACGTTCTGAGTGTAACATATTATGCTATTTCTTGAGAACTTTTTTTTTTTTTCTCATCTCTTATTCTTCTTTGTCTTTTATTTTTTATCATTTTATTTTATTTATTTATTAATTTCTTGAGCGTCCTATTCCATACAATTCAAAATATAAAAAATTTACAAATTCATTATTCTGACTATTGAGTCATCTTTCTTTATATTATTTCATTTTTTTATAATAACATTAGTTATTGTTAATATTTTAATATTTATTATTATTATTTTATAATACTAGTATTTCTAGTATTAATTGTTTTATTACTATTGTTATTATTATTACTATAATAAAACAAAAATCAAAATATCAGTAAAAGTATAACTTTAATCAAATTGAAGTTATACTTCTTGATACAACTTTTAATATAAAAAATTTAAAATAAAAATTATGTTTACAAATATGACATGACTAATTATGTACGCGTTAGATTTATAATATAACAATTATTATATTTTTTTGTAGTTTCTTTCAAAATAATATAATTTACTTTTAAAATTAATATAGGAAAAATTTATAAACCCTAAGCTCTGAGTCTTTATTCCAAAACCTAAAATTCTAAGTTAAAAGTGTTAAATCCTAAATTCTAATCCTTAAATCTCTAAACCCCTAATTCTCTATACCCTTAATTTCAAACTCTTAAATCCTAAACCATATAAAATTAATGAGTCTAACATTTTTAAATAAGTTACCATAATAATCAAATTAAATGTTAATAATGGGCATATATTATACAAAAGAATTTTTATTTAACTTTTATAAAATATAAACACCTTATTTATTTTTTTCCATGATTTTAAAGTAACAAATGTCTTCAGATTTAAATTTGGTTAACATATAATCTTTTTATCTTTGGCTTATTAGTTTATTACGTTTTTTATATATGGGTCAAGAGATAGAGCTTTCACGAGTCATACTATTTTATTCATTTTTTGTATTTTTTACATTTAATAATGTTTAAATTTGATAGTTTGACTAAATTTTGATATTTGTACTTCATTGGGCTTTCTTTTCATATTCGCTACATTTTGTCACTTTGTTTTTTTATCTTGTACATTATTTTGCTCTGGCTTGGAGCAAATTTAGCACTGGACTGAATTTTTTATTTTTGGGTGTTTAGTGCAAATTTTTTTTGGTTTTTATTGTCTTTTGCCAGATTTTAATGTTCTAATTTAAGCTTTAATTGTACTTTTCATATTGGACCCAATAACCTCTTTCTTTCGACAATTGCTTCCTGCACCCCATCAAAAATATCATAATGTCAAAAATATCCTTTTCAGAATATTTAAAAGGAGAGTGATGCAGTGGATTCTGTTAAGTGGTGTAGACATTCTCCGACTACCGTGGTTGTGGGTGATGTAAAGAAAGTTTCTCTAGCAGCATCATCGTCAGTAGGAGGTAAGTGACTTCTATTATTTTATTACGTAGAGAGTGTAGTGCAAGTGGGTATAAGGTTGTTACAGTATTTGTATCTTGAAAATGGATTTCGAAAAATGAATTCTGAAATGGGTTGTGCGATATGTGAAATGCTTTATAGAAAACGTTTTTCGTAAAATGTTCTTGTATTATAGAAAACTTTTTTCAGAAGAAGAGTGTGAGGATGAGTGCTTACGAAAAATGTTTTTCATAAGCACTTATCTTCACACCTCTTCTTCTAGAAAATGTTTTCCATAATACAAAAATCTCTTACGGAAAATGTTTTTCAAAATACAAAAATCTCTTACGAAAAATGTTTTCCATAATACAAAACCCTCTTACCAAAAACGTTTTCCATAATGTAAAAACATCTTACGGAAAACGTTTTCCACAATAATAAAATCCTCTTACAGAAAATATTTTTCATAATACAAAAATCTCTTATGAATCGTAAGGCATTTCTCACTCCCCACAACCTAGTCTTTTTGAGAAAACTTTTTCAAGAATACCCTAACTTCTTTTTTCTTCATTAACAAGGGTATAAATGTCCATTCACATATTCTGATACGGTATAGAAAACAAATGTGGGGGTTGCAGGAAGCAATTACGCTTTCTTCCTTAGTAAATTTGGTTTGGGCTTCGTTATGGACTGAAGTATTTTAATTTCGTTTTAGGCAGAGATCCATTTAAAGATGTATTTTTAGATGCATGCTTAATTAAAACCAAATTAGAACATGATAGATTCTAAAAATACATTTATTTCATTTGCCATTCTAAAAAATAGATTAAAACATTTATTTAATTTGGCATTCTTCGAAAATATAGAATATGATAGATTCTAAAAATTTATAAATTTATTACTTAAAAACCACACTAAACGAAACCTAATTATTTTGAATAGAATTTAGGTAACAGAATAATTCATATTAAATAAAATAAAACCTTACTTTATTTAGAATAAAATTTCAGTTTTTTCAGTTTCAGATGGGCTACTGTACTTTATGAATGTTTAGGGCTATTCATTTCAAAATTGGATTGGGCTGAAAACTATGGCAACAATAAGCCGCGTCTACGTGAGACCCCTTGTTGACCCTCGAGTTCTCTACCTTGAAACCCATCGAAGGGCTTTTTTCTTAGCGCCGTCTCTTTGTTCTTGTCTTTATCTTCTTGTGTGATTGTTGTTTTGCTTAAATACTAGCTAGATGGCGGTGTACCAACCAGAAGGGATTCATTTCTTGGATTCTTGTGAGTCAAGATTTGAATTCTTGTTGAGAACGAAATATCCACATTTAATATGTTATGTTATTGGCACAAGATTGCCCTGGATGCAGGAAACACGAGAGAAATGAAAAAGAAAAATGTGGTGTGTTCTGTAAAGTACCGAATTTCATGGCATTGCTAGTTTGGGTGAATATTGTGTTCTTTCTTGGTGGATTTTTTGTTGTATTTCACACGTTACCGTAGCACTTGTTGTAGTTTTCAAATTATGTTTCTTAGGGTTTCTTGTTATCAATCAGGATGCCCTAAAGTCAGTTTTTACTGAGTATGGAGAGGCAAGTCAATACCAGATCCAAGAGGTTGCTGGAAAAGGAAGTTATGGTGTTGTGGGTTTTGTCATTGATACTCACACAAGTGAAAGGGTTGCAATCAAGAAAATTAATGATGTTTTTGAGCATTTATCCGATGCCACTTTGATCCTTAGAGAAATTAAGCTCTTGCGGTTGCTCAGACATCCTGATATTGTGGAAATTAAGCATGGAATCTGACTTCCATCAAGTAATCAAGGCCAATGATGATCTTACTCCTGAGCACCACCAATTTTTATTGTACCAACTTCTTAGGAGCCTGAAATATATTCATACATGTATTATATATCCTGTATGAATACACAATTTCACTTTATGCAGAGAGATAGTTTGTTGAATAACCGGGTTTCATTTCAATTTTCTCCATGCTAATTTAATGCTCAGGGCGAGAAGTACTCTTCTTATCTATTGCTTGGAGCTGGGAAAAATTGCTTGTAGTTTTTGAGTTGTAAGACTTGAGGTTCTTTCAAATGCCAGTGAAATCTCAAAATTCCACAGTTATAGAAAAATCTTTTGTAATAAACTGTTAATCCCAAATTCCTTAGAGCTTTTATACTCTTAGGTTTGGGCCACTACCCCTTCCTTCGATATGACTTACCTCAATTTTTTTGTCTGTGAAAAATTGATTTTGCTGTAGCATTTTGAGGACCAACTTGAGGTGTCTCATATAGTCCTCTCAAATTATATCAATGTCATAAAAAAAACCAACACAAATCTCCTCAAATAGGCTTATAAAGTCGAATTCATGGTGCATTGAAAAGTAACAGGTGTGTTAGTTAACTCAAAAGACATCACCAATGCATCTGATGGGTACGACAGGTAGGCTTTTGGATGTCTGAGCTACGCATTTGGATCTGGTGATATCTAGATCGCAAGTCCACCTTCAAAAAAACAACATGTTCCATGCAGCTCGTCTAATAATTCTTCTATGGTATGGATAGGGAACTTATCTAGATTTGTGGCCATGTTCAAAGGCTAGTAATCCACACAAAACCTTCATTATCATCCTTCTTCTTGACCATAATCACCGAACTCAAGTAGGGGATGTTGTTGGGATAAACTACTCCTACTTTCAGCATTTCCGGCACTTATTTTCCTATTCCTAATTTCATCACATATGGATGGCTTTATAAAGAGAGAAATTGTTATATGGTTTAAGATCATATTCCAACAAATCTTTAGTCACACACATGTCAACACATTGGTGACTTGGTAACTCGATGACCAAGTGATTATCTCGTGATCAAGTGGTACCTCATGACTTGGTGACTTAGTGACCTGGTGGTTATCTCATGACCTGATGACTTGATTACTAGATGACCTGGTGATCGTGTAACCTGGTAAATAGGTGACTTGGTGACTAGATTACATGGTTATCAGGTGACTTGGTAACCAGGTGACTTGTTGATTAGGTGGCCTATGGAGTTGGTGACTTGGTGATAATGTGACCTGTTGACCAGGTGATCAGGTGACCGAATAACTTAGTTGACCAAATAATCAGGTGATGTGGTGACCATGTTATTTATGTACTTAGTGACCAAGTGACCTATGTATTTGGTGGCCAAGTGACCAATGCACTTGGTGGCCAAGTGACCAATGCACTTGGTGGCCAAGTGACCAATGCACTTGGTGACCAAGTGACCAATGCACTTGGTGACCAAGTGACCTATGTACTTGGTGACCATGTTATTTATGTATTTGGTGACCAAGTGACTTGGTAAGCAAGTGATCTATGTACTTGGTGACCAAGTGACTTATGTACTTAGTTAGCTGGTTACCAGGTGACCTACTGACTAGATGAGTTGGTTACCAAGCGACTAGGTGACGAATTGACCATGCGGTCAGGTAACTAGGTGACAACTAGGACAAGTGACCTTGTCATCTGGTAACCAGGTGTTGAGGAGACTCGGTGACCTGCTAACTTGGTGATCAGGTGACCTGTTACCTCGTGACCTACTGACTTGTGTACTTAATGACCTTGTGACCTGTCTACTTGGTCACCTGGTGATCTGTGTACTTAGTGACCTGGTGACATGGTTACCCTGAACTTTGTCACATGGTTACCTTGAATCCAGAACCTTGAACCCCAAATCTTGAACCGTAAACCTTGAACTATAAATCAAAACCTAAAATCAAAACCCCAAAGACCTAATGATTAGGTGACTAGGTGCTTAGGTGACCTGTGACCAGGTGACCTGTGACTAGGTGATCAGGTGACGATGAGACCTAATGAACTTACATGGAGAGATCAAAAAGTTGAAAAGGAAAAATACTAAATTGAGCAGTGACCTCCAAAGCCTTCGCCATGACTATATGTACCTCAAGAAGGAGTGTGAAGAGAAAATGAAGGATTGATGAAAAAGGAAAGTAGAAAAATAATATACCTTCAGAATTAAGCAAGACTTGTAGTCGTCAACACATAACGGACATTAAGAGCCTAAGAGCAAAATATAACTTCATCTTTTGTCAATTGAAAAACTTATATGAAGAAATCAAAAGAGATAAGTAGGAGGCATTAAAAAGGTTACGTGATCTCCAATTCAGAGTTAACAACGTGGAACAACAAATGAAGAAAACAATAATGGAATGCGAAGAAAGGATGAAAGAAGAGCATTGACAATGAGTAGAAATGGAAGAGAAGCATCAAGTCATGATGACTCAAGTGGAGGCTTATGTAGCTGAATAGGAAGAAAGATGTACAACATTGGAAGACATGTTTTTCTCAATTAGTTGCTTTAGCTAATGGGGTATTCGATGAAATCTCGAAAATGTTACTTGAAATCGAGTTTACATTGTTATTTTTCAATCCACCAAGCGAAGTCAAGACTTTTATGAAGCATTGCAAATGGTTGGTGAGGAAGATGAAGAATATGATTGCTCGTGCAAGAATATGAAAGCAGAAGAGAAGAATCGCCAACGTAATTTAATATGGAAACTATGGAGAAACTAGAGATTAGGAAATACTTTGCGAAATCGGATTTAGGGTCCAGGAGTTGATTATGCTTAGAAAAAGTGTTAGCACCCCACAATATTCCTCTTAAAAAGATACCTTTGCTTTTTTTTCAAAAAAACAAAAATTTAAATAAAAAAATAGAAAATAATTTTGAATTTTTATTTTGAATCTGACTAGGATCAACTTTACTCTTACTTATTTTTGTTTATAATGAAAAATTAAGAATTACACAGTTTTATATAATAAAAAAAAATGTTTAGTTGTGGATTAATATCTTTAATTTTGAAATTTAAGTAATTTTGTGATTTTACATCTTTTCTCTAGGTCATGTCCTTTATAGTATTAGATAATGCAAGTAATTATTAATAATAATATTGACGAGTCACACAGTTATATAAACTATATATTAACATTATTAACTATTCATGTGAATTTTATTTTATAGAGGAATAATTTTTTATTTTTTAGTAACAAATATTTTTTTATATTTAAAGAATATTTTGGGGTAACAATTATTAATTTTACACTACTGGGTTTGGCCCTACACACATAATCTTTAGGCTAAGTTGCAACGCAATACCGACAATTGTTTTTTCACAATACAAACTACTTCCTACACTTAGTAAATTTTTAATATATCAACAATATTCTTATCATTTTTATTTTAAAATTAACTTTTTAAATAAATTTTTCTCTCCACCCACAATTGAGTCACACGCTAGTGCAACTAAGAAAAAAACTATTAAGATTTTTCTTTTTTTATTGTCAATGTATATTAACAAACTTTCTTATAAATATTATGAAATATCTGTACTTTTTTCAACCAACACTGAATTTGTTATCATAAAACTAAATATTTAAAAATAATGTTTAATTGATTTTTTAAAAATAATCAAATAAGTTATAAATATTTTAACAGTAAAATATTTCATTTTAACAAATTAAGAAAAAATAAAATAAATAATTGTACACGTTTATCTTTCAGAAAACAATTACCAATATCATTTTTATTATTGTTAAAAAAAATAAAATATATCATATCTTTTAAAAATACTATATATGTAACATAGAAGTTTCTACTTATGGAAGAGAAAACAAATTATTTAATAAATAAATTTTAAAATAAAAATAATAAAAATAATTTTGAAATATTAAGAATTTATTAAATAATAAAACAATTTTTATCGTATAGGATTATCTACAATTTAAATTACCGAATCTCATGAATTAAAGTTGGAGCAGAGAAGACTGTTTAATGATATTATAGTTAAAAATATGTTTTGTTATGCGATAACTTTCTTGGGAAATGAAGATAGTTATATTTAACTTAAAATTTTTAATATGAGATTAAATATTTTGTATAATTTTTTATCAGCTAAATATTTGTACGTGATCCATAAAAATTATATAATGAATAATACAATAAATTTAATAAATTTTATTAAAATAAATTTTAAATGATTGTGATCTCATTTTAAAAAATATGTTTATATCTAAATTAATTTTACAAAAAATTGCTTATTTATAAAATTTACATTCTATTTATGTATTAATATTTGAATATATTTTTATAAAAAAATATTATGAGTGTGATTTAGGGTTTAAGGTGTTTTACTAAATTATGAGGGTTGGATTTAAATGATTGCATTGCATTTTTAATTCATGTAGAACATGTGAAAAATATCATTTGTAGTTTCATTCACGGTGAAAATGATTGGCACACATTCACTGGAAAAATGACGTGGCGTTACTTAATGCCAGGCCCCAACTCACGGACAAAAAAAAGGGAAGGGTGTAATTTTCTTGAATGCAAAAACTATGGTATGTTAGTTGCAATCTTTTTTTTTTTTAAATATCATGTAAAATATTTAGAATTATATTAAGTTGGATCTTATCTTAGTACAAAGATAAAATAATTATTTACAAATTTTTATAAATCGTATACAAAATCTTTTAAAAGGAAATACATTTTCCAATACATCTTTCATGACCTTGTGTTCAGGAAAGATATTTATATACTTTAATTTTTTAAAAAATGTTTACATTAAGGAGTCTCTCGCACATTTATAAACTGAATGTCGAATCTTTAACCTCCCACACCTTTGTGTTTGTAATTACTCTAGGATTAAATCTTTAATATAACATACATCTCTATTAACAAATCTTTTACATAAATATTTACATCACCAAATCCCTCACACCTATATGAATTTAACCATACTCCAATAAAAAAATCTTTGATACAAAATTATCTGTGAAATGTAATACTTACACTTCAAAATCCTTACATAAATCACTCATAAAATTAAATATCAATTTTAAAAACATAATCACTCTTTCAGTTCAAAATAAGACAGTATCATAAGAAGTGCTTATCTTAATTTCAATTTCATCAAAGTTTCTCCTTTTACTTTTATCAAGTCTTTTTTTCTTTTAAAATTAAGTTAACTTCCTTTGCAGTAATTCTCATACTTAAGAAATTACTTTAAAACCAGAAAATTTGTGAAAGTCCTAAATTACTGTGAGGGGAAAAAGAGAAAAAAATTACTCTAACTAGTTAAAATTGTGCTGTATTATATAACCTTCTAAAGAACTTGCTGTGAAGAAAAATGATAGAATTATGTTTTGGAATTTCGGAAAGCAAAGTATTTAACCTTATAGAAAGATAATGTTTTTAAACCTCCTCGATTATGTATGTAATAAATATAGTTGAAATAGTTTAGGACAAATTGCAATTTTGGTCCTCTTTTTATCTTGACTTACACTTTTGATAACTTTTTTATATGATTTTAAGTCATACATTTTAAAAGTTTGGTTATTTTAATCAAAATTTTAATTTTTTATATTCATATATTTTTTTTATTTTGGTCCAATTAAATTGAGATATGCACCTATGGTATCTTTGAGAAATAAGCTAAACATTTAGCATGTAAAATTGAGAATTAGATAAAATTATAGATTTTTTAATAAATTCGACAATTTAATAATGCTGTTTCTGCACACGTTTTTTTTCCTGCTTAATTATTTTCATTCACTAGAATTTAAAATACGTTTTGGCAACGTTAGTTAAAGTGAACATTAAAATTATATTTTTTTTTTCAAAATAAAGTACCAATTATTTGCTAATTTTAGTTTTAAATTCATTTAATTATTTTTTGTATGGGTAAAAGAAGAATAAAGAAAAAAAAATAAGGGATAAAATACTAAAAGGATGATAACTTATTATTTAGAAGAACATTAGGGGAAAATTGTTGGTAAATATTCACGGAAATTTCGTGGATGTACGAAAGACCTAGAGAGTTGTATGTTACGAAAATGTTTGTAAGAATAATATTAAATAATATTTTTTTGAATATTCTAAAGAAATTATTTTTCGTTGATTTAAGTGCTATAATAATTCTTTCGTGAACAACTGTGCCTTTTTATTTAAACTTGCATTGTTATACGTGAATATACTTCTATTTCAAGATTTTTTTTTTCAACAGTAATTTCCAAGAAAGATAAAATCATTTCTTTAGGAAATACTTTCCTTCTAGATAGAAACGACCGGCGTCAGCAACTTATGTCCAAATATAATATATAATAAAATTTAATAGATATGGTAATATGCAATAAATAAAACATTTTTTAATATATCGGCACATGTTACATAATTAATAGATTGATAAAATATATAAAAATTGAAACATTTTAAATAATAAAAAAGATATAGTAATAATAGTAATAATTGAGTAATAAAAAGCTTGAATATGATATATACATGTCAGCCCAAGTGAAGTATCAAAATCAAACCATAAATTCAGCAGGCAAGATAGTTTACCTTTTTTTCTAACTTCTGTCAATCACAGATAGAGAGCATCATCCAGTGAAAAGAGAAACGGCCACATAAATACAAAGATTTAAAAAAAAAATACTTATTTATTTATATAATATATACAAAGTAAAAGAAGAAAATTACATAATTAACTGCATATATATTTACAAATGTACAAAGTTGTTGGACCATGACCAAGATCACAACAGGAATCTCTTAACAAAACTAGAGCCTTCAAAACATGTTTATATAACAAAATCTTGAAACATCATTAACGACTTCACCATTCCTACATACGTAAAAGCCTCCGTTGGACGCGACATGCAGGTCTGAACCACCCACCAAATGCATGCATGCATGCATCAATGATGGTGGCTACATACCCCACGTCACAAACCATAAACAACTTATATATAACAAGTTACATCAATTAGGGCAGAGAGAAGCTCTTTTGTTATAGCTGATCTCGTCATTGTCGAATTCCTCAGCAGCTTCCTCGGTTATTGTTTCCAAACTAGGTGTGTTCGAAGGTTTCTTCGGAAAAATTATTGGTGCCGGGGCAACCTCTATCCAGGAACTTAGCTTTCTCATTCTCTTGCTCATTGGAATATGTATATGTGTGGCAACAATGATTGATATTGCTCCTCCACCACAATCTGCAATCCTTGTGCAGCAAATGAAAATATTTTTCTCTCCTTCTCCTATGTCTAGAAAGAGGAGAGAGATCTAGAGATTTTTTCCTAAGAGGCTTTTTACAAGGGTTCAGGATTTTTTGGTTGCTGTGTGTTAATTGGCAAAGATCTTAGTGTGTGTATATATAGTTGGTGGAACTTGGAACAAGAGCTCAAATGAGAAGATGGAATTATAGGTAGGAGATATTTGGGGAAGACATAAATAGGAGCATGTATACCTGGACGGTTTCAAGGAAATACACGTGGAGAATGAAGGGGCTTTTAGAGCTTCGTTGTGACAACATTAACATAAAAATCTAGGAATCATCTAACCACAAACGTGTCCTATAATAATTTCATTGTCGGTTTCTAAAACCCTACAACCCCCAAAACGATTACCTGTTAGAGAGGCAAAAGAAAATTTCAACGACTCCTCACTTTTCTCCTCTCCATCAAAATTTTCTTCTTTTCTTAGCTCATTTGTTGACAATTTGGGCATAGCCTCTAGAATATACTGGAATATAACAAACACAGAATGGATTCCAAATTTGGGATTAAAATAATTAGTAATTCCTCATTATTGTTATTACTTTCTTGTTCAATTCTCTAAACGTGTTACTGATACGTTTCTTAATTTTTTATTTTTTATTTTTGGCAAAATACAAGGTGCTCAATGTTTTTTATTTACCTATATGTGCTTGGTTTTTGGTCCTATATCCACTGTTTATGCCCAACAAAACTCAGAGTGCTTGAAAAAGCATAAAAAGTCGTAGGCCAGTTGAGAATGGATCCAGGCCTTTGTTTTGGTGTGGTCCCTATTGAACTCCTTCAAATAATTGAGTGATTCTTTCTAAACCTCCGTATTGACTTCCTGCACCTCCAAAATTTTAACATATTTTCATTTTAACCTTAAAAAAAGATAAAAGTAACCTTTACTATGGTAAAAAATAAATATATTACAGATTGTACAACCCTCAATTTTATGTTCTGCACCTTTCACATTGCGAGTTGTACAACCCGCAATATAAAACTTTTTCTAAATATATTGCGGGTTATACAACCCGCAATACAAAATTATTTTTAAATACATTGCGAGTTGTACAACCCGTAATGTATTTAAAAAATGTTGTACAATCAAAATGAAAAAAAAATGAATAGCAGTTATCATGAATAAAAGTTATTTTAATCTTTTTCTCAAGACTAAAATGAGAATATGTTAAAATTATGGTGGTGCAGGAAGAATCAGTCCAAATAATTTATACCCTAGCCCAATTAAATGAGCCCATAAATTGGTTCAACAAAAATCTATTATAGGCTGATGACTATGGTGCTGCGAGCCTATAAAAACTAAGTACCGAGTCTACTCTACAAGGCTACAACACCACACTACACAAAAAGTCAGATCAAATATATTTTTATTATAATACAATCTTATTTAAAACACGACTAAGTAATAAATAATACGAGAATAGTTTATGTATGATAAAAAATGGATATTGCTTCACACCAATAATATGACGCATCTTGGTCCATCAGTCCATTCTAAAAGATTCAGCTGCCATCATTAACACTTCAAATCACGTGTATGTACATATTAAAATTAACAACCGAATTATTAAATTAATAACCAAATTAGTAAACCTCTAAACCTAGATTAGAGAAGGTGCGGGATCACCCTTCAGGCCCACAAAGATAAAAATTCACTAAAAATAATATAAATAAGTAGTAATCCCAAAATCTGTACATCAATTTTAATGATTAATTGTGCTTTAGCAAAAGAGTGATTTGCAGACATATCTTTTTTTGATCGAGTACAAAGAGTCACTGAACAGAGAAAAGTTTTGCAGAAGTCTTGTAAATTTTACAAGAACGATTCTCCAAGAGTAATTTTTGAAGCCTCTAGGAAATTAACTCATTCAGCTAATTAAATTCTATTAGTTGATTCATATTAATTAATTAATTAATTAAGCAAGCAAGGAACTCCAAGAAAAAGGCTAATTCACCAACCTTTCTTTGAGATAATTGTTTGGTCTAGATCATAAGGGAAACGGACTGAAAAAGTCTCTGCTAAGCATTGAATTTTTCTATTCAACCTAAACCGGTTTCTTGGTAATAATTTGTCGTGATTTATGAATAAAAAAGAAGCGGCAATAGAGCATGGTGAAGAAGTAAAATAAACAGTTGCCAATTAGCTAGGGTTGAATTCCCAGTCAAATCCGCTAACAATTTGAACTAGTACTGTTTCGAAGGAACAGTTTCATCTGGTGAAGGAACATTTTTTAATGACAAAAAATGTAATCCTTATCTACAAAACAACAAAAAGACAATCGTAGGTAATCATGTTCTGAGGATAGACACATTGTTTGCACATCCTAAATTCTAACCTAGAATATGTGAATGCGCATGCATGCACCAGTAGAACAAGTTGTTTATCTTATAAAAGGCCTCATAATGTTGCATTATATAAGAACAAGGACTAGTTGGAAGGTTCAAATGAGTGTGGAGATTAATGTAGAAGAAAGAAGGGGACAAGGCATGCTTTATTAGGTCTGGTTCATTTTTCTAAGCCATTTGGTTGGTGGAATCAGTTACTTCAATTAACATATGCTCTTCTCTTCAATACTTACACGCCACTTTCTGTTTCTACCTTGCTTTTTCCAATGTCGAACTACGAGTTAGGGACCATTTACCTTCCTCAATAAAAGCCTTTCTCTTAACTATTACAATATATATTTATATTATTTAAATTTTGAGAGTATAAAAATTTAAGTTTTTAATATTTTAAGATTACGATGTTATGCTATTTAATATTATCTAATTATTGTAACTATTTCTTAATATAAGTTTGATCATACTCAATCATTAAATATTGAATTAATGCATGTCATTATCAATTTAATAATCAGTCCAATTTTAGAACATTGATTAAAATCACGAGGAAGTGGCATATTCCAAGGAATAAATCACGTAGAAAAGTAAGTTTGAAGTACGCATAGAAATCTACTCTTATTTACTCGAAGCATGCATTTACATTCTGAATGGAAACTCTTTATTTAATTGCATCGTTAGAAGGATTTGAGGAAAAATCTGAGAAATTTGGATGGTTAATTAATCTAAATTCTAAAATCATTCTCTTCTCGTGTTTTGTTCTCTATTATTGGAAGCGAGGGAAAATTGTTTTGTAATATTTTATTCTACTGAATAAATTATCTCAAGAATATATTCACCCTCTCTTCTATTAATACTTATAAAAAGACTAAACAATATATTGAATCTTACAAAAATATTACCCTCAAAGTAATTTTAGAAAATAAAAGAATAGTATTCAAATTATATATTTTATGTGTATACAACAATTGTAGCAATGCCATGTTAAAGGATATAACCAAAACTGTTACCGGTTTTAGTCAAGAGATATTAGTCAAGAAATATGGTGACATTTTTTGGTAAAACATTCAATGTCTCATTTTTTTATTAGTCCTTTTTACAGTTAAATATTTTCCTAAGCTTTGCAATTCTTTTACTAGAAATATGGTGCATGTGTTTAATTTTTTTCTTATATTATCGTTTATTTTCTTTATTAATTATTATTTAATTATTCATTTTAAATTTTATACTACTATTCAACATATTTATTTCATATTACGTGTTTATTTTGACTTTTTTGTGATAAAATTATTCTATATTTATATGAGATAGATATTTTTCAACTTATTTATTAATAATTAGATCCTAATTTTTTTTTATTAATCTTGAATAATCTTAAATCGGAATCCTACATATCACTATTAGCTTCCTAAGTCTGACTTACGATTTGTTTAATTTAGGTTGGGATCCTACATATCATTACAATACCTAGTATTAATCACATTTAAAACTTTCAAATTAGTTATACTCAACTTCTCGTATTGATTTTATATGAAAAAAACTGAACCAACCTATTTACTTTTCTTTGTCCCGAGTTGGTCAAGTCTACTTAACATATTGTTCTAAGTATTGAATGGACGAGGTTGAAAAATAAGAAACTTTCTATATGTTAATTTCAACTCTGTATATTACTTGTTTTCACGCTGGTACGAAATTTACATGGTTTGTTTTGGCATCGGTATGGATTTTACAGTTTTCTCTTGAAAGAATCAATGTATTAAAAGAAGAGACAGTTTGATGAAAATTTTTCATCTTGATTCTTAAACTGTGTGAATTATTTTGATGTATCGAGATAATATTCAATCTAAATCACGAATTTTTCTCAAATTTTTATATTGATTTTATTATAAAACCAAAAAAGCAACCTATTATGTTCATCTTTAGTTGAAATCACTAATGATGTGTTCGGAAACTAGTTAGGAATTGTTGAATGCGATGCTCCACGCGGTTATATAATTGCTATATTTTGTTATAAAGAAACGCTTTAAAAGCTTAACTACAAATACGCGTTGATATAATTTTATGGTACATCTCTTAATGCAAACGTAAAGAAAAAACATGTACTCCAAAGCACTCAAATTTATTAAGATCAGCATAAGAGTTTTAATCAAGAATTTATTAAGATACCCGTGATCTTTGGACAGGAAGACATTATCACCAATGATTGTGGTTTAAGTTTAAGGTTTAGTTTTGCAATTAGTACCTAGTAAGTAATTATTGTCTAGTCACTTAATTAGAGTAGTAGAAAGTTATAATTATAAATGAATTTTATTAGAGTATTTATATTGAAAGGCGTATAATTAGAGTAAAAGTTAAAAAAAATTAAATTATGTTATTAGTTTAATGTATAACTATAACTTTCATTTTATTTTCAATTGGTTCAAAAGAAATTTGTGAAGATAAAAGTTGCAAAGCAAACCAACAATTCGACTGAGTGGTGAGCCATTTTCAGCTTAATTAATTCGCCCCCGTTTTTACCTTTTCTTTGTTTTCTTTTGCATTTTGAGCAACTTATTGCATATCAAAACCCTTCACGTCTTGGGGTTATGAATAGGCATTTCTCAACTAGTCATTATTAGCCCTTTTCTAAAGAAAAAACAACGTGAAAACCATATATTTTTTATTTTAAACAATAAAATATATCATTTGACATCATCTCTATGATTTATATATAAAGAAACAAAAATGAAATTCTATATCGTATTGTTAATTACTTTTTTGAGACACCTATAAAGCATCTTTCATTGTTACTACAATATTTTAATTTTGGGGGATAGTTCCCATCACACTCTTTCAAAACTAATGTATGTTAAAGTTTAACTGAATGCTATTTTAAAAATATAAATCTTCTCCTTGTCTTTGAACATTTAAAAAGACACCTAAATCACTGTTCCTTTTGCATGATCAGATGAAATTTTTACTTTGGGAGATATGTGAAGATTTTGCACAAAAAGGAAGGAGAAATAAGAGGAAATTTACATACCGAGGAGAGAAAATACGTGTAGAAACTATAAATAATGGTTAGGTTACACAAATAATTAATATATAATAATAGGTATTTTTATCATTCACTCATTTTAATTTTTTTCTTACTTAATCAAGACATTACATTTCACACTGGTAAATTTACTTTTCTTTATAGCTTCACACTTTTTCAAAGAAAGTACTATTCATGTACAATGCACCAAAGGATAATAGGATTAGGCTATTAGGGGTGATCAAAAACTTTAATAATAATGACCAGGTCGTGTCGTGACAAAAGTCTATGATAACGTGTCAAGATACAGACACAGCTTTAAATATGACAAACTATTTGTAATGAAAGTGAGATAAAAAATAATTTTTTTTTGATAAAAATGAATAAATTATAAGAAACAGGAGACATATTATAAAAGTATTATATTAATAAATAAATAATATAACTCTTTAACTTTTTTTCTCAATAGTAATTGACTTTTTTGTCAGATCCATAGGAAATATTAAAATTACCTAAACTCTTCTAAAATTAAACAGATCTTGCTTGCATTATTTATAATTATTCACTTTATGTATTTTCTTAATTAAATGGATTTAAATTTTTCTCTAAAATGTGTGGCACAAGGGAGGAAGAATTGTTTGTATGAAAAACCCCTCACTCTTAACCTTTATTAAAAGGCAATCGAAATGTTTTATTTTTAGTATTAGTTTTTTTAACTTCAGCAGTCGCCGAAGAGAGATCCTATTGGTTCAAGTGTCTCACTCATGGAAATCGGATAACTCTGTCCATGTTTCTCTATCCGCTTTCTTCCATCAGACTTGTTAGAAAGAAGCAACTAAGTAAAGAATCTCTTCGTTTCTAATTTATTGAAAAAAAAAACTACGATAATTTTTAAATTAAATTAAAAATTACATATACTTGCTTGTTTATGTTATCTTAGATTAAAATATTTCTTTAATTAAAAGGAGTAAACTTGGGTAAGACTATGCCATGGACAAGTTATATCTAAAACTTTTGAAATAATACAATTTTGATGGCAAAACTTTTGCAGCGCATGACAATGCTTCACTTTTGAAAGTTACGTAGCGGTTTTTTAAACTCTAGCTGTATCATATGTAGAATGTGACTTTTTTTTTTCATGTGCATGAATCAGTGACTCCGTAATCTCTCCTATTGAGTAACGTGAGGCATTTTTTTTCCTCTTGGTGTGCAAGGAATTTTAGATTGAAGGGGAAACTGTGGTCACGAGGTAAATATTGGATCCAAACATTAACGGAAGTGAGCCAATTAAGGGAAGGGTTCATGTAAAATCACGTGCATTCAACCCTTCCTATATAGTTATATTATAGTTAATATTTGTTAATTAATTGTAACGCGTGAAGTGGCCCTAGAGTAGACAAAAGTGGATTTCGTTAACCAAAAAGCAATTATATATATAAATGAGAAGAAGCAATAGTAGGGTGTGAAAATCACAAACAGAGCCAAAACAGAGAGAGAAATAGACATCAATTATTGAGAGCTTCTCAAACTCAAAGCTTGAGTGACTCAATGGCATCAAGGAAGGGTTTTCTTTCGAAGGTGAGTTCCATGTTTGCATCATCAAGCACTGAATTGGAGGCAAAAGCCACAGAGGGTGACATGGAATTGGATGAAGCTGACGTGTGGAACTGCAACTTATCCAACAACAATAACACTGTGACAGAGTCGAAGAAGTGGTCACGATCTGGTAAGAAGGGGTTCAAAAAGGTGGAGGGTGGTGGCAGAGTCAACCCTGTTGCCTCATCCTCAATGCCAGTGAATATTCCCGATTGGTCCAAGATTTTGAAGGAGAACTATGAGGAGCACGAGAAGAGAGATTCTGTTAGTGATGATGATGATGATAATGAACGAATACCCCCTCATGAGTATCTTGCTAGGAACAGAGGAGCTTCCCTCTCTGTTCATGAAGGAAAAGGGAGGACCCTCAAAGGTAGGGACTTGCGCAGTGTTAGAAATGCCATTTGGAAGAAAATTGGTTTTGAAGATTGATTTTTTCATTTGATTAATACAATATGGAATTAGGATATAATCTGATTCCATAACTTTCCAGTTTTTGGAACCTAGCTCTGTTAGAAAGAGTTCGTGTGTTTATACTTTGTCTGTATCTTCTGCTCTTCACCAACAATTTTTTTTTTCTCCTTTTTGGGTCATTCTTGTTTGCTGAGTTATGTAGGAAGATAAATATAAGTTTCTTTCATTTTGAGTGTCTTAAAGAAGAATCACTCATGCTTGTAATTAACTGTTTTCAACTACCTAAAAAAAGGACTGGTTTTTGTACTTATGATATCTGTAGTTTCATGTTCATCTTGTACTTGTGTTTTAGTGTTGCATCATTTGTATTTTTCCTGATTTGTTAAAAAGGTTTTGGGTTTGAACGAGGAGAAAGAGGTACAGTGTTAAAGAGATAAAATGGTGAGATGAATGGTAGAAAATTTGGAAGAATGGAAGAAAATAACGTGTAAGAAATACGTTGGCGGAATACACGGGTAATAGGTTGTTGGTAACATATAACTGCTCAACGCATCAGTTGATCAAGTAATGTTGGACAAACAACAGTTCTCAAATAAACTATGTTATTCTTTATAACTTATTCTTTGAAAAAATAAAGAGAAAAATAAAAGAAACACTTTGTATAACTTCTATCTGTTTGTTATTAAATATATATAATAACAAATATATATATATATATATATATATATATATATATATATATATATATATATATATATTTTTGTGTGTATATATTATAGTATGTTTTTAATATATATTAGTTTTTTTTTATTAATATACACTCTTTTATAATATAAGGGATTTTAACTTTGAATAAGGAATTATTAATTTTTTCATTTTTAAGAAGTTAACTTTATGAAATGATTATTTTCTCCTAACAAATTATTCTCAAAATTGTATTTTTGTGT